>Ga0180907_102_pt1 | contig 38467 bp, 43 predicted proteins | sample Deesub1362A_J573_FD_124170 | JGI IMG/M metagenome (GOLD analysis project Ga0180907, IMG submission 124170) | Archaeoglobus sp. JdFR-39
GTTTGAGTATAGTGGGGGTGGTTGTTTGAGGAGTGAAATTATTTCGGGATACCATAGTTCGATTTTCGTATTTATGAGTAAATTAATGAAATGCTATAACTCTGTTAAATCCTGAAAACTATCCCTGCATACCCCACAACAGCACTCCTGTCTGCAACGTCTCCACTCGTTGAGTAATCAACAAGCTCAGCTCTTGCCCCTTTTTCCCTCGCATAGTTCATCGCAACGGCAATGCACCCGTAACCACAAACACTTGCCTGTAGTTTGTATATTGTTTCATAGTATTTCTTTACATCCATCGAAAGGATGCTGTCTATAACCTTCTCATCCAGCCTCCTGCACTCCTCGTCAGGTAGATAGTGGTGCATATCTGAAGAAGCTACGACCACAATCCTCCTTCCCGTTTTCTCTTCAGCTTCAAGAATTTCCTCCGCTACCTCTCTGGCAGTCTCCTCATCCTGCAATCCAAGACATATTGGCACAATCTTGAAATCCTCGTGGAGATACTGCAGAAAGGGAATCTGAACCTCCAAGGAATGTTCATACCTGTGAGCATTTTCGTCAACATCCACAATTATCCTCGGCATCGCTTCGATGAACTCCTGATCAACCTCCGCCTCTCCGAGAGGGGTGAGCCAGGTGTCGGTGGAGACGGCAACTGGCAATCCCACGCCCGTATGGTTGGGACCAAGGATGACGAAAGTTTCGGCATCTGGGAGGAGAGAGTGAACCTTACCGGCAGTTCTGCCTGAGTAAACATAACCTGCATGGGGGGAAATGCATGCAATAACGCTTTCATCCTTCGCTGGTTCTGTATATTCCTTAAGCATTGCCAGCAAGGATTCGGGGTTGGAGGGGTAGAAGCTACCTGCAACTATTGGGTGTCTCATGATTTAATTAGGAATAGGAAGGTAAAAAGTTTCTGTTAGAGTTGGTTAAGTACTAAAGTTTAAAATAGTAAAAAAGTATTGAGGTTATGAAGTCGGTATCCCGATCTCTTGTACCAATTAGAGAAGTAGAAATAGAGAACTTCAAATCAATAAAGCATCTTAAGTTCGATTGCAGAAGGCTTAACATCTTCATAGGTGAACCGAATACAGGTAAGTCGAACATAATTGAATCAGTAGTTGGTCTGCCATCCGTAGCTTACTATGGAAGATTTGGAGTCACAAACTTTATTAGGTTCGAAGATTACAGTAATATTTTCTACGACAATAATCTGGACGACGCTGTGAATGTAAAATTTAACGGAAAATGGGATTTTGAAATCAAAATATATTTTAAAGATGGTTCTTATTACTGGAGCGTTGAACCCAACCTAATACCTCCATATACTTTGTTTGCGGGTTCTGCTAATAAGTTCAACGAAATTTCCAAGCAGTTCAAATTCTACAGATTCAGTCCCTGGCAAGAATTTAAGAGAAGAGAGAGCGAATTTCTCTTACCAGATGGCAGTAACTTTCCGTCAGTTTATGCAACTCACAAAAGACTTAGAGAGATTTTTGGAGACATTCTTCAACGTTACGGTCTCAGATTGATGAGAGAGCCTGACACTAATAAGATTAAAGTTGTGAAAGAAACAGAGTTCGATTTAATAACTTACCCATACCAAACACTTTCAGATACATTCAGACGTCTTATGTTCTATATTTCAGCAATTTTAACCAACAAAAATTCGATAATAGCTATGGAAGAGCCGGAAGCCAATGCATTTCCTTTTTACACTAAGTATCTAGCCGAATTAGTGGCCTTAGACGACAGCAACCAGTACTTCGTAACGACCCATAATCCCTACTTTTTACTTACACTCATAGAGAAAACTCCAAAAGAAGATTTGGCGGTTTACATTACGTATTACGAGGACTACCAAACTAAAGTTAAAAAGCTGAGTGAAAGGAAATTTCAAGAAATTCTCAACTTAGGTTCGAGTGTATTCTTCAACTTAGATGCTCTAATGGAGGATTAATAAATGCCATTTGAAAAGAAGCTGTTCGTCGAGTGCAAAACGGATATGCTCCTCGTCACCAAGATGAGCTTCAAGAGATGTGTTATATGTGCAGGAGGAATAGGGGAAGTCTGCAACAAGTTAAGAGACAGTACTAACTCATGCGGACTTGTGGATGAAGACCCAACAAAATCGAGACCCAGTTATTTAGAAAATCTGCTCAAAAATGCAATAATTTTAAACAAACACGACATCATTGTAGCTCATGATAAAGAGAGAAATAATTATTTGATAGTTCTAAGCCCTGATCGTGAGGGATGGCTGATTCAAACCGCAAAGATTTTGGGACTCGACTTTAGGATTTTCAATCTTCCAAATAATCCAAAAGAATTTAAGAAGATTAGCTTATTAAATCCTCAAAAGGTTGAGCCTCTGATTAATTCGATACTAAGCAGAGGGCATCCGAGAATTGATGAGCTTCGCAAAGCTTTCCTTAGATGTAAGGAAGCTGTTAGTGAGTAACATTAAAAAGCCACGCATTTACTCAGAGTATGGGTAAAACAATAGCCGAGAAAATACTAAGCGAAAAATCAAAGAGCGACGCGTATGCTGGTGATCTTGTAGTTGCTGAGATTGATCAGATAGCCCTCCAAGACGGTACAGCACCTCTGGCAATAAGACAGCTTATGGAACTTGGCACCGAAATAAGGGCTGCTGACAGAACACATTTCTTCGTTGACCATGCTGCCCCCTCTCCAAGAAAGGAACTGAGCAATGATCAGAAGTTTATCTATGAATTTGCTAACAGGATTGGAGCTGATTTTAACTCACCGGGTGAGGGCATCATCCATCAGCTCATGGTTGAGAGATACGTAAAGCCCGGAGACCTTGCGGTGGGGGCTGACAGCCACACATGCACCTACGGCGGCATAGGGGCATTTTCGACTGGTATGGGTTCTACCGACGTTGCTGTCGCCATGGCTCTCGGCAAGAATTGGTTTAGAGTTCCAGAAACTTTCAGAGTCAGTCTTACTGGGAAGATGCCAAAGGGCGTTTTTGCGAAGGACGTAATCCTGAAGCTCATCGGTGATCTTGGGGTCAGTGGCGCAACCTACAAAGCTCTTGAGTTTCACGGAGATTGTGTTGAGAGTTTGAGTGTTGAAGAGAGGCTCACAATTGCAAACATGGCTGTTGAGTGCGGTGCAAAAGCTGGTTTGTTTGAGAGTGACGATAATACGAGACACTTTCTTGCTGAACTCGGAAGAGAGCAAGACTTCAGAGAGATTAAGGCTGATGAAGACGCCGAGTATGAGAAGGAGATAGAGATTGACGTCTCCAGTTTGTCACCTCTCATCTCTAAACCGCATAATGTTGACAATGTTGCAGAAATTGAGGAAGTTGAGGGAACAGAAGTGAATCAGGTTTACATAGGAACGTGCACCAATGGCAGACTTTCAGACCTTGAAATTGCGGCAAGAATTCTAAAGGGGAGAAAAGTTAAAAGAGGAGTGAGGCTTATTGTTGTGCCTGCGAGCAGAAGAGTATACCTTCAGGCTTTAGAAAAAGGTTTGCTGAAGATTTTTGTTGAATCAGATGGGATTGTTCTCTCTCCGGGTTGCGGGCCGTGTGTGGGAATCCATCAGGGAGTGCTTGCGGATGGAGAGGNGTGCATCTCAACTCAGAACAGGAACTTCAAGGGAAGAATGGGGAATCCCAATGCGGAGATATACCTCGCTTCTCCAGCTACAGCAGCAGCAAGCGCTGTTAAAGGTGTAATAGCTGATCCGAGGGAGTTTCTGTGAAAATCTCCAAGACTCTGCTACTTACAATACTCGAAGCTGCAAAGAGCGCTCATCCGGATGAATTCGTAGCTCTGTTGAGTGGGAGTAAAGACGTGATTGAAGAGCTGATTTTTCTCCCCTTTGTTTCTGGTTCTGTTTCAGCAGTGATACATCTCGACATGCTTCCCATCGGCATGAAGGTCTTCGGAACTGTCCACAGCCATTCATCACCAAGCTGCAGGCCATCAGATGAAGACATGGCTCTTTTTACGAGATTCGGGAAGTATCACATAATAGTGTGCTATCCCTACGACGAGAGGAGCTGGAAGTGTTATGACAGGAGTGGCAGCGAAATCGAACTTGAAGTAGTTGAAGAAGATTAATATATGATGAGGATTAAAGAATATTGAAATGCCTCGAACGGTTAAAGACCTGCTCGTGGATATTAAAGACACCACAGAGCTGATGGTTGACCTTGCCTATTCTGCGATCCTTTACAACAATGAGGACATAGCAGAGGAAGTTCTTGAGCTTGAGGCAAGAGTTCTGGATTTGCTTAAGCAGATAAGAGTCGTATCGGTTCTCGCTGCAAGGAGAGTCGAAGATGCCGAAAAGGTTTCGTCAATTCTCCATATAGCGAATGCCGGACAGAAGATAAGCAGTGCCGCTGGTGACATATCTTCTCTTGTCCTGAGGGGATTCAAGCTCTCGGAGGAGATCGTGAACCTAATTCTTTACCACTCAGAAGAGACTGTTGTGAGTGTTAAGGTTCCTGAGGATTCGGGGATAGCAGGGAAAACTCTTGGAGAGATCAGACTTCACACAAAAACGGGGATGAGGGTTATTGCGATAAAAAGAGAATTCAGCTGGATATTCAACCCGGACAGAGATACTGAAGTTTACAAGGGTGATTTACTTTTTGCCAGAGGAGACCCCTATGCGGTTCCAAAATTCTACGAGGTTGTGACGGGGAAAGCCATTCAGATGCCCCCAGAGCCAGAGGACATAAAAATCGAGGAGCTTGACACTGCTGTCGACTTGTTGATCGAAATGAAGAATCTTTCCGAGCTGGCAGTTGATCTTGCCTACTCTTCCTTGATCTACGGCAACAACGACATAGCGCTGGAAGTCGTTTATCTTGAGGAAGTCATTGACAACATGAAATTTGAAATTGAAAAGAACATACTGAAAAGCAGCTCTCATTTCGCTGAAGAGCAGCTAAAGCCTCTGATGTCCATAATAGAGATTGCCTACTGTTCCGAGTTGATTGCAGATGCTGCCAGAGATATCTCAGAGGTTCTGTTGGACAAGATGGATGTTCCAGTAATATTCAAGGAAGCAATGAGGGAGACTGATGAAGTTCTCACTCTCATAAACGTCTCTGAAAACTCACCGTTAAACGGGAAAACTCTCGGAGAGGCAAAGGTTGAAACAAATACTGGGATGCATATCATTGCGATCAAGAGAAAGAACGAGTGGATTACCAAGCCGACAGCCGCAACAAAAATTTTCAGCGGGGACTTGCTGATTGCAAAGGGAACAAGAGAGGGGGAAGAAGGGCTATTAAGGCTCTGCTCTACCCCTGCACAGCTTCCATAAGCCTAACCACGAGTTCTCTTTTTATCATCGAGCTTCTGTCTCCTTCGCAGACAATTGACCTTACCCCTATTATATCGGGTGAAAGTTCCTTTAGCNCCTCGATGTGTCCCCAGCCGATATTTCCTGCGAGAGCGACGAGCAGGTTGTTGTCATGAGCAAGTTCGACGAATTTCCGAATTTCGTCAATTTTCATGTGATCAAAAAGTGATGTACCATCCTTAATTGCTGTATCAACCATCACGATGTCTGCCCCAGCTTTCGCCACAACTTCGGGAAGCTCAAGAGGGGAGATAGCATCTATCCTGTAGAAGTCACCATATCCTGCAGCAACAACCTTCTTTTTGGAGTCATAATCCTTAACTGCCCTTGTAACTGCGCTCATCATCTCGCTGGCTTCTCCAGCATTTCTCACTCCATAAAGTCCGACCTTTATGTAATCTGCCCCAGCAACCGCAGCACCGAGAGCAGCGAGACTTGCGGTTCCGGGTTTGTGGGGCAAATCACCAGTTGTGGCACTGATTTCCTTACCATGCTTTTTCGCAAGCTCTGAAATTTCCCTGATCACCCACGGAAAATTTGCTCCAAGAGAACCTTCAGCGGGATTCTTCACGTCAATGATGTCCGCCCCTCCCTCTATTGCTTCGATTGCTTCGGCAATACTCATGGGGCTAACCAATACCTTCATCAAAGGATGACCTATTCAGTGGTATATATGCCTTTTGAAAGAGCTTTAAACCCTTCCGAAAATGCAGATTCATGAAAGTTAAAAGCCCAGAAATCAGACAGGGGATCAGAGCTTCAGAACTCGTTGAAATGTTCAGTTCGACAGCTTTCAACGCGAGAAGACTTGGAGAAGCAGCCAAGATTTGCAAGGAAATGATAGAGAATGATTCTTTCGTCTTTCTCACCCTTGCCGGAGCGATGATACCTGCTGGAATGAGGAAAATTGTTGCGGACATGATCGAGAGGAGGTTTGTTGACTGTCTGATCACGACAGGAGCGAACATAGTCCACGAAATTTCCGAGTCACTCGGTCTGGGCCATGAAATTGGCTCACCCTACGCCGATGATCTTGAGCTGGCAGAGAAGAATATAAACAGAATATATGATGTTTACATAAAGCAGGAGGCCTTTGAGAAGATTGAGGAATTTCTTTCTCAGATTATATCTGAGTTAAAAGGTGTTTATGCATCATATGAGTTTCTGTGGGAAGTCGGCAGGAGGATAGACGACGAGAGTTCTTTTCTTAAGAAGGCTTGGAATGAAAAAACCCCAATCTTCTGCCCAACTCTTCACGACTCTATTGCTGGGCTTCATGTCACCATTTACCGCAAAGATTTGCAGATTGACTTTTTCAGAGATGTGAGCAGGATGATAGACCTCTGCTTCCAGAAAAGGAAAATGGGAGTGATTGTTATTGGCGGAGGGGTGCCAAAGAATTTCACACTCCAGGCAATGCTCCTTGCTGAGGGTTTCGATTATGCTGTTCAGATCACCACCGATTCCCCCCAGTGGGGTGGGTTGAGCGGTGCAACACTTGAAGAAGCGAAGAGCTGGTGCAAGCTCAAAGCTGATGCGAAAGCCGTTACGGTTTACTGCGATGCAACAATCGCCCTACCACTATTGTACACTTACCTACTGGACAATTTGAGGTGGAGGGGATAAGCATGCCACATGTTTTCGATCCGAAGAAGGCTCATATACTGGAATCTGATTGGAGGAAGAAAGTATTTCCGCCTGATGAAGTGATCAGGTTCATAGAGAACTTGAAGGGTTTGAAGAAGAATGTTGCCTTCGACATCGGAGCGGGAACGGGTTACCTTACGATCCCACTTGCAAAAATTTTCAAAAAAGTTTACGCAGTTGAGATTAGCTTTGAAATGGCTGAGATGCTGAAGAAAAGACTTGCCGATGAAAAAGTGCTTAACGCCGGGATTATAGTTTCAGGGAAACCTCCTGAGGTAGAATTCGACATTAACCTTGTCCTTTTCTCAAACGTTCTTCACGAGATGAAAAACCCTGCAGAATACCTTGCATGGTCGAGAAGAGCGGATTTTGTAGTTGTGGCAGAGTGGAAGAAAGAGGAAATGCAGTTTGGTCCCCCTCTTGAGGAGAGGATCAGCATTAAAGAGCTTGAAGAAATGTGTGACCTAAGGTTAATAAAGGTAAAGGATTTGCCCTATCACTATCTGGCGGCCCTCAAACCCGAAAAAGGTTAGCTTCTCACACCAAGGATAGATTTCTGAGACCTCCTTATCCTCCTCCTCTTCTTCCCGTTGGACGTGTATTTCTGATTTGGACCTGGCTTCTTGTAATCCTGCCACTTGGTTGGCACCAGCCTATACTCGTTGCTGTTCCTCTTCTTTATCTTAACCCATGTTACACTGCCTGTCTTACCCATGACTGCTAATCAATCCTTCCTATTTAAAAAGTTTATTGGCCGGGATGCCGGGAAGAATACAGTATGGTAAATAGAAGTCAAATCTCGATTTCTCCTACCTGCTCCCATGTATTCTCGTCGTAGGCTGTTATTCTGTCCATTCCGATGATGTAGAGGTAGTCGTTGATGTAAATCGCCCTCTTTGTATTGATGTTGACGGCTTTAACCAGCTTAATCTCNCCTCCGCTGTAGGAGAATACGTATCCTCCATTAACAGCTGGTAGGAAGAATATCTCATGCTCCTTATCGAGCAGGAAGGCGTGATGGGTGTTGAGGATATCACTCCAGAACTCCCTCAATGTGTATCTGTCAATCTCCATGGGATTTTCCGGGTTTGAAACATCGAAGAGGGAGACCTTAACGTATTCATCCTCCTTGCCAATTCCGAGTACGAGGTTCTCGGATATCGGATGCAGATAGGATGAGAAGCCCGGAATCTTTAGCTCACCTGCAATTTTCGGCCTCTCTGGATCGGAGAGGTCAAGCACGAAGAACGGGTCTGTCTGTCTGAAGGTTACAATGTATCCCTTTTCTCCAACAAATCTCACAGCGTAGATTCTCTCCTCCAGTCCGAACCCCTTTATTGACCCCACAACTTTCAGGTCTCCATCAAGCACGTATAGATCGTTTTCATCTCCACCAACCGTTGTGGCTATCCTCAAATATCCTTTGAACTCATCCAGCGAGAACTGATTGAGCAACCTTCCCGGAACCTCTCCTACTCCCTCAGGTTCGAGGCTTAGAGAGAACTTCGCGATGTATGTTTTCTCAATCTCTCTTGCATGCTTCTTCTGGAAATCAGTCCACCTGTTCCAGTATTCGTTCTCAAATTTCAACCTCTCGTCTTTTCCGAGTGACGCCATCAACTGCTCCATTATGACAGAAATCTCAACACTCTTTGCTCTGCTGCTTATATCGTAATTCATCAGCTTTTCGATCCTCTCAACTACCCAATTAGGCACGAGATCGGTGTTCTCCTTAACAAAATCGTATGCCAACTTTGCAGGGTCAGTGTAGGCGTTGTAGGTCACGTAAATACCATTCTTGCTCATGTAAACGACTGTGTAGCCTGCCGATCCGACAAAGGATGCAGAGTTCTCAACTTCCCCGCTCTCCAAATCAATGGTGACGACCGAGTATGTTGTGTCCACACTAACTGGCATCGTGGGATGGTAGATTCTCCTACAACCTATCTCGTAGACCTTCCCGTTTATACTCATTGGCCTTATCGGGCAAGGTTCTACTGGATTGATTGCATTCTGTGTAACGATGTAAACTTTTCCATTGTAAAGTCTGGCATCAATCAAACTCCCGTTCAGCTCAACCTTCCATATTTCCTTAGGCTCAGCAATATTGTAAGCGCGTAACTCGTTGTGGGTTAATAGGAGCAGAATATCCTTGTATAGTAGCATGTTACCTGCTATATCTATTTTCCATTCAACACTCATATTTTGGGGTGGAAAAGCAGTAATAGCAGCAGTTTCGCCCTTAACCGGAGGTATGATCCTGGGCTGGATATGATAGTATGAAGTCTTGGAAACAAAAATGTGCTTTCCATCCGTCTTCACAATATCCGGCTCGTCTATACCTACAACCTGAACGTTGGTTTGGGAATACCTCTCCACACTTGGTGTGGGACTTGGTGCACCCACATCAGCAATAGCCTTTTCAACTGCAAGCGTGTAGAATGGATACGTCACCACACCACCGCTATACTTGCTCAAGAACTCTCTGAACTCGTCACTGGATGAGAATGCCTTCAATCCTTTCTCCTCCTCTTCAGGATTGTAAAGTAAAATTGCTGCAGACACTACAGCCGTAAATGCAACGATTACTAAAATTACAGCTCTTCCCCTCATATCAAAAACTATACATCTGAGCTATATATACAGTTTTAATTCGTTGTAAAATATTTGTTTTAACAAATTTAAACTTATATACCGCAATCCTTTATTAGCGTTGATGATCGCCTTTGAAGTCTATGTCAGTGGCATCGTTCAGGGGGTTGGATTCAGATACTACACGATGAGGGTGGCAAGGGAGCTTGGGGTTAAAGGTTACGTCAAAAATCTTCCCGACGGAAGAGTTTATATCTATGCAGTGGGAGACGAGGTCATGCTTGACAAGTTTCTTTCGGTTATAAACCGTGGTCCACCCACTGCTGTCGTCAGGGGTGTAGAGGTGAGAAAGGCTAATGTGGAGGACTTTAATGGCTTTGAAGTTAGATACTGAAGTTGGATATATTAGCACCTTCTAAGTTTTATATACCGCTTGTCTGAAAATCAAAAAAGGTGCGTCTTAATGCTCGCGAAACGGATAATTCCCTGTCTCGATGTCACCTTGGACGACAAGGGGGCGAGAGTTGTTAAAGGAGTTGAGTTTGTCAATTTAAGAGATGCTGGCGATCCTGTTGAGCTGGCAAAGAGATATGACAGAGAAGGAGCGGATGAACTTGTTTTTCTGGATATCACAGCGTCACCTGAGGGAAGGAGGACGATGATAGATGTGATTGAAAGGACGGCAGAACAGGTGTTCATCCCCTTCACAGTCGGTGGAGGGATAAAGGGGGTTGAGGACATAAACAAAATACTCTCTGCTGGAGCAGATAAGGTTTCAATTAACACAGCCGCAGTAAAGAACCCCGAACTTGTGAAAGAGGCAGCGGAGATTTTTGGCAGTCAGTGTATAGTTGTAGCAATTGACTGCAGAAGAAACTTTGACCTCGATAAAGGAAAGTATTTCGTGGAACTCGAGGACGGAAGGAGGGCATGGTATGAAGTTGTGATTTATGGGGGAAGAAAACCTGTTGGAATGGACGCTGTCTGGTGGGCTAAGAAGGTTGAGGAGCTTGGGGCGGGAGAGATACTGCTCACATCAATGAACAGGGACGGGACAAAGGATGGTTTTGATATCCCAATCACGAGGAAGATCTGTGAGGAAGTTAACATTCCGGTGATAGCATCAGGTGGTGCTGGAACGATTGAACACTTCTATGAGGGTTTTGTTGACGGCAAGGCGGATGCATGCCTTGCTGCAAGCATTTTCCACTATGGTGAAATAGCAATTTCCGAAATAAAGGATTATTTGGCCAGAAAGGGAGTGCCGGTGAGGCTTGAGTAATGTCGGCAAGTTTAAAATTTACCAGCCCTACTTGAACCATGAAAATTTCTGAATTCCAGAAGATGATTGCAGAGATTTACATTCACCGTGATAGGGAGAGAGGAGTTGAAAAAACAATGCTCTGGGTGGTTGAGGAGATTGGTGAACTTGCAGAAGCAGTTAGAGAGGGTAGCAATGTTGGAGAGGAAATAGCAGACGTTATAGCATGGCTTGTTAGTCTCGCAAATCTTCTGGATGTTGATGTTGAAAGCGAAGTTTTAAAAAAATATCCCGGTTACTGCATTCGCTGTGGAAAAAAGCCATGTGAGTGTGATACGATATGAAGTTTCTGGTAGTCTCTGACGATGACATAAAAAAGGGCGTTGTGACGGACAAGTATTTCGTATGGACGGAAAAGGTGCTTAAGGCGAAAAATGTGAACCCAAAGGTTGTTGCAGAGGTGACGACCTCTGGTTGGGGTGTTTTCGCTGGTCTCAATGATGTTTTGAAGCTTCTCGAAGGCTTACCTGTAGATGTCTATGCGATGCCTGAAGGCAGTGTTTTCTTCCCTCACGAGCCTGTTATAACGATCGTAGGCAATTATCTGGACTTTGCCAGATTCGAAACCTCAATTCTCGGATTTATCTGCCACGCAAGTGCTGTTGCAACACAGGCATTCAGATTCAAGCTTGCCGCTAAGGACAAAGAGGTCTTCTCCTTTGGTACGAGAAGAATGCATCCTGCGATTGCTGCAGCGATTGAGAGGGCAGCCTATATCGGTGGTGTTGATGGTGTGAGTAACTTCTCGGCCGAAAAATATCTTGGAATTCCGAGTATGGGGACAATGCCGCACGCCATGATCATCTGCTTTGGAGATCAGGTCAAAGCGTGGAGGAGCTTCGATGAAGTCGTTGATGCTGACGTTCCAAGAACCATGCTCGTTGATACTTACTTCGATGAGAAAACAGAGACGGTTATGGCTGTTGAGAATGTTGAGAACGTCACAGCAGTCCGTCTCGATACTCCCTCATCGAGAAGGGGTAAGTTTAGAAAGATAATTGAGGAGGTTAGATGGGAGCTCGACATTAGAGGAAAAAGAGACGTCAGAATTTTTGTGAGCGGTGGTTTGAGCCTCAAGGATGTGCTTGAGCTAAGGGACATTGTTGATGCCTTCGGTGTGGGAACAGCGATAAGCGGTGCGGGGCCGATAGACTTTGCTCTTGACATCGTCGAAAAGGAGGGCAAATTCGTGGCGAAGAGGGGGAAGAGAGGGGGGATGAAGCAGGTTTACAGAGATTGGGAAAAGCTTGAGGATGAGGTAAGACTCTTCAAGGATGAACCCGCTGAGGGGAAAGAACCCATGCTCAGAAAGGTCATCGAGAAGGGAAGAGTGCTCGCTGAGGCCAACATGGATGAGGCAAGAAAACTTGCTCTGAAGCAGATGGAAATCATAAGGAGACTCGGAAGAGAAGAGGAGTTTATTGGCTGAAAAAGTTATCAATAGACCCGTATCTATTTACTATCCTTAAGTAGAGGTCGTCAAGAACCCTGCTTGACGCACCCCACACAAGCTGCCCTGCACACTCAAAATTCGGTCCCCAGTCGGTAATTCTTCTGGATTTCAAAACTTTCCTCAGCTCATCAACCAGAATGTCACTCACTTCATTTCCATCTGGTGAGAAAGTCAAGCTGTCTATCATCCCGACAACGGGACATATGCGAATTCTGTACTCCATAACCTCTCTCGGTTTCAAAAAGCCAAGAACATCAACTTTATCTGGATTTATCCCAAGTTCCTCCTCCACTTCTCTCAATGCAGCTTCTACCTCGCTCTCACCATCTTCAATCATGCCACCCGGAAAGGCTATGTGTCCCGCACTTCTCGACAAACCCTTTGATCTCCTAATCATAACGATTTTCGGACACACTTCATCAAACAAAGGAACCAACACAGCAGCCATGCTTTTCTTTTTCAAGTCATGATCGAGCAGTTTACTTAGCCTTTGACTTAGCACGATCTGATCTTTGCAGAATTGTATTTAAGAGTTATTCATGCTGTAGAAATTAGGAGAAAACCTTTTTTATCTTCCTTCCAACGAGTGAAGTGTTGAAGGTTAAAGCTTTAATTGACATCACAAAGCCAAAGCAAACTTTATTATTGATGATTACCTTTGTAGTGTCGTTTCTCGTTGCTTCAGGCACTTTCGATAGGTTCATAATTGCGGCAGTATCTATGTATCTCGCAATTTCAGGCACAACGGCAATAAACATGTGGCTCGATCGAGATATAGACTCCATGATGCCGAGAACAAGGAACAGACCGCTTCCAGCAGGAATTTTGAGTCCGGTTGAGTGTGCAGTTTACGGTTTTGCTTTGTTTTTAATCGGGCTTGCAATCTCTGTAACTATCAGCGTCGAATTAGCTATTGTTATTTTTCTCGGACTCTTCTTTGACATCGTTATTTACACAATATTGCTGAAGAGGAAGAGTCCCTACTCAATAGTTCTGGGTGGTTTTGCTGGTGCTATGCCAGCCTTAGGGGGCTGGGTTGTGGTTCAGGGCTTTACACTACCGGGCTTTATAATTGGTGCGATAGTTCTACTATGGATTCCGTCCCACATCTGGTATATTTCGATGCATTACGAGGAAGATTACAGAATTGCGGGAATCCCCATGTACCCGCTCGTTGTCGGAATGGAAAAAGCTTCTTGGATGATTGTGGTTGCTACTGCAGCCATGCTTCTGCTCGCTGCAAGTCTTTACCTGCTCCTTCCGCTGAACGTTTTCTACCTTGTAGTATCTGTCACTGCCGTCTCCTTTTTCCTCTTCAAGGCAATCAAGTTCGCTATGGCTCCGGATAGGGTTGGGGCGAGAAAGATGTACAAGCTCGCGAGCATGACTTTGGGCATGGTTTATCTTTCACTTCTTCTGGGCGTATTTTTATAAACAAGAAGGTTTTCCTTCCTTTTGATGTGGAGCATTCTCAAGGCTTTGCGAGAAAATCCTGATGTCCTCTACAACTCACAAAAGCGAAGAGGACTGAGTATTGAGATCATAAATGAAGCGATTGAACTTGACAAAAAGTGGAGAGATAAGCTGAAGGAGGTAAATCAGCTCAGAAAGAGAAGAAATGAGCTTGCGAGAAAGGTAAAGGATGCTAAAGGGGAGGAGAGGGGCAGGATAATTGAGGAAGCTAAAAAGGTCAGTGAGGAAGTTAAGGTTGCCGATGAGGAGCTTAAGAAGATTGAGAGGGAGCTTGAAGAGGTTTTGCTGTCCATTCCCAACATAATCCACGAAAGTGTCCCTGTAGGGAAGGATGACACGGAGAATGTACCAGTAAAATACTGGGGAAAAGCCAAGGTTTATTTTGAAGATGTAGATACTTTCGTTGAGATGACTGCTGGTATGGCGGAATATGATGTCACTGACGTTAAGCCGGTAGGCCATGCAGATGCTGTTGAGATTTTCGGCTGGGCGGACCTTGAAAGGGCGGCAAAAGTGGCCGGAGCAAGATTCTATTATCTTCTTAACGATCTTGTGTGGCTTGATTTTGCTTTGACCATGTATGCTCTCGATTATCTCAGAAAGGCAGGATTTACAATCGTCAATCCACCATACATGATGCGAAGAGAAGCTTATAATGGTGTTACAGCCTTCAGCGACTTCGAAGAGGTGATATACAAGGTTGAAGATGAAGACCTGTATCTGATCGCTACGAGTGAGCATCCCATAGCAGCGATGCATATGAACGAAGTTCTGGAAGAAGATGAACTTCCTTTGCTATACGCGGGCGTATCTCCTTGCTTCAGGAAAGAGGCAGGTGCGCATGGAAAGGATACCAAGGGAATATTCAGGGTTCATCAGTTCAACAAGGTTGAGCAGTTCGTCTTCTGTCTGCCGGAAGAAAGCTGGGACTGGCATGAGAAGCTGTTAGAAAACGTTGAAAAGCTCTGGCAGGGACTCAAATTGCCTTACAGAATCGTGAACATCTGCACCGGAGATTTGGGCATTGTTGCTGCCAAAAAGTACGACCTTGAAGCTTGGATGCCCGCTCAGGGGAAATACAGGGAGATGGTCTCATGCAGCAACTGCACGGACTGGCAGAGCTACAGACTGAACATAAGATATGCCGAGGAGAGGGGAAAGCCGAGTAAGGGATTCGTGCACACGCTCAACTCCACGGCAATTGCCACTACAAGGGCGATAACAGCAATAATCGAGAACTTTCAGCTTGGTGACGGGAGGGTTGAACTTCCGAAGGTTTTACGGAGATATCTTGAACCCATCGAGTCTGCACCCAAGGATTACCTTTTGCCCGTGAAAGTCGAAAGGGTTAAAGGTTAGTAAATCCTGTTGAACTTCTCAAAGGTGGTAAGAACCTCGCACCCATTTTTTCTCACTACAACCGTATCTTCAACTCTAACCCCTCCAACATCCTTGTAATAAAGTCCGGGTTCTACTGTTACAACCATGCCCTTTTTTAGAATAACACTCTGATTGCTGATCCTCGGCTCTTCGTGAATTTCAAGCCCAATACCATGCCCTGTTGAATGAATAAAACCCTCTCCGTTCTCTGTATTGTATCCTTGACTGCTCAGAACCTCCTTGACTTTCTCGTGAACATCCTTGGCATCTATCCCATCCTTTATCATCCTTAAAGCCTCCTCTTGGGCATCAACGACTGCTGAATACATCTCTTCAAGCTCATTGTTCTCTCTCAGAAATATTGTCCTCGTAAAGTCTGAGTGGTAGCCGTGCTCTAAGCTTTTCGGAAATATGTCAATAATAAGGTGGTCCTTAATCTTTCCACTGCCGGGCTCGTGGGGGTCTGCGGAGAGCTTTCCGGTTGAACATATCGTGTTCTCTGCAAGATAACCGGCAGCGAAAAGTTTTGTGTCAATCGCTCTTCTAACTTCTTCACATCTCTCAAATCTGAAATTTTCAAGCAACCACCTGAATACGCCCAAAATTGCTCTGCTGGTGTCTCTTATTTTCTCAATTTCACTACTGCTTTTCACCATTCTGAGCTTCGAAAATGGATTTCTTGCAATCTTCACATCAAAGTGCTTCGTCAATTCAAATGAGATGAAGGATGGTAGCTCTTCAGGTACCAGAACCCTTCTGCACCTCCCTTCCTTGAGGAGGGAAACAAGTATTTCGAGATAGGCTTTTTTGGCATCATTGAATTCCTTTAACTTTTCCTTAAACCCGATGTCCTCGAGAGATACTATTTCCTTTACCCTGCTCTCCCTCTCAGCCCTTCTCTTCTCCATTTCGGGGACGAGCAGAATTTCTGTGCCATCAATTCCGAAAATGTAAGTAAGGGGGTCGTAAGTCTTGAATCTGGTGGCATAGTAGAAATTGGCATTTATGCTTGTCGCATACATCACGAAGAAGTCAGCATCGCTCTCTCTGAGTGTATTTGCGATCATGAGCCATAATTCCTAAAACAGGATTATAGTTCTATCGCTAAATGCTCATTTTCGTTGAACTCTAAATCCAAAACTTCTTATACTCATTATAAGTGCAATGATTAAAGCAGGGGTGATATGATGAATGAGGCGTATAACTACCAGCTTTTGCTGAAACACATCTTGGAGAGTGGTGTAAACTACGCACCGAAGCAGGAGGTTGTGTATAGGGACCTGAAAAGATTCACATACAGTGACATATATGAAAGAGTTGGTAGACTGGCAAATGCTTTGGAAGAGATTGGAGTTAAGAAGGGGACGAAGGTAGCGGTTCTGGACTGGGACAGCCACCGCTACTTAGAGTGCTACTTTGCAATCCCCATGATGGGTGCTGTACTGCACACCGTAAACATTAGGCTGAGCCCTGAAGACATTCTGTATACAATGCAGCACGCAGAAGATGAAGTGGTTCTGGTTTACGAGGACTTTGTCCCGCTAATTGAGTCCATATCCGACAAGCTTGACACAGTGAAGAAATACGTCGTTATGACAGACGATACTATGCCCGAAACCAAGCTCACCGACATAGAGTATGAGGAGATGCTCAGCAAGGCAAGTCCTCAGTATGATTTTCCAGACTTTGATGAGAACACGATGGCGACGCTCAGTTACACCACTGGAACCACTGGAAGGCCGAAGGGNGTCTGGTTTACCCACAGAAAGCTTGTCCTTCACACTCTTGCAGGCTGCATTGCAATGACAGGCTACAGATCACCGCTGAGACTGCTTGACGATAAGGAGGTTTACATGCCTCTCACACCGATGTTCCATGTCCATGCTTGGGGAGTTCCCTATATGATGTGGTTTTTGGGTTTCAAGCACGTGTATCCGGGCAGGTACGATCCTCAGATGATTGCCAAACTCGTTATGACTGAAGGCGTTACATACTCCCACTGCGTGCCCACAATTCTACAGATGATTGTTGACAACCTGCCTGAAGGCTTCAAGTTCCCTGGCTGGAAGATGATTATCGGTGGAGCGAAGCTTCCAGAAGGTTTGGCGAAGAGGGCGAGAGAGAAGGGAATATACACGATGGCTGGTTACGGTATGTCAGAAACCTGTCCCATTTTAACCGGAGCTTTTGTGAAGCCGCATTTGCTTGATCTGCCAGAAGAAGAAAAATTAAAGATGTCTGTAAAGACAGGAATTCCGTTCCCGTTGGTTTATGTCAGAGTTGTCAGAGAAGATATGACTGATGTCAACCCCGACGGGAAGGAAATCGGAGAGGNGGTTGTGAGGGCGCCTTGGCTAACCGATGGCTATCTTAAAGACCCTGAAAAGACGAAGGAGTTGTGGGAGGGAGGCTGGCTCCACACTGGAGATTTGGCGGTGGTTGAGGATGATGGATACATAATGATTGTTGACAGACTAAAGGACGTGATAAAGAGTGGTGGAGAGTGGATATCCTCTCTCACCCTCGAAAACCTCCTCAGCCTCCACTCCAAGGTTAGAGAGGTTGCGGTGATAGGCACTCCAGACGAGAAATGGGGTGAAAGGCCGCTGGCTATCATTGTACCAATGCCGGGAGAGAAGCCGACGCAGGAGGAGCTTAGAGAGCATCTCATGAAGTTTGTCGAGGAGGGCAAGATAACCAAGTGGGCTGTGCCGGACAGGTTTGAGATTGTAGAGGAAATACCGAAGACCAGCGTTGGTAAGATAGACAAGAAGGTGTTGAGGCAGATGTATTCTAAATAAATTTTTTATTTTTCAGCGAGTTCATCATCGTCAAAAATAAAAACATCCTCGATTCTAACGTTGAAAACTCTCGCTATCTTGTAGGCGAGCTTTAGCGAGGGGTTGTATTTTCCCTTTTCAAGGAAAACTATTGTCTCCCTTCTAACTCCAACCTTCTTTGCAAGCTCTTCCTGAGTCATACCGTATTTAGCTCTGTATTCCTTTATTCTGGTTTTCATGTGATATTGCTCCGAGAGTAGATGGTATAGAAGGCAAGATAAACCACAAGAACTGCACAGACAGCAAAACCGAGAACATAACCTTCCTCTCTGCCCAAAGCTATCAGCACCGCTGTAAGCAGGGCTGCTGTAATGCCAAACACTTCAAGAGCTCTTCTGGATGCCTTCTCTGCAATCCTTTCAACTCTTTCGTCAACAAGAGGTTCATTAGCTCTCCTTCTTACAAATCCCAGCAAAATCAACCCAATCACAACTGAAAACACCGATAGAAGCGGCTGGTTGTTTTGAGCAGCATAACCCACGCTGCTACCAACCATTACCACTATCAGGGTTCTCACCAGACCATACTTTTTCCTATCCACAGCAAACCACCTCTGTTATGTATTTCTAACATTATGTTATGTATTTTTAACATTTTCGCTTAGCTACTATTCCACAATCTAACAATCCGCCTCTTGCTCGCGTGGAAAGATAAGAGAAAAATTTAAATCCAGTCTAAAACATCCCAACTAAGTGACTTCAGAGTTTTCCAAAAAACGCGCTGTTGTGAGAGCATGATGCTGGAAAAGTTGGAAGAAAGGAAAGAACAACTTGAAAAAGAACTCCAGGAGTTTATAAGGAGGAGGGATGAGCTTAACTTGGCAGCAAAAGAGTACGCAAGAAAGAGAGATGAGCTAAATAAAGAAGTTCGAGAAATGCTTGCAGCAACGAAGAGTGTGAAGGAGAAGAGAGACGAGTATAACAAGAAGGTAAAGGAGATAAGGGCAAAGAGAAATGAAATATTCAAAGAAGTGGACAAGCTCTACAAAGAGGTAGATAAGCTCAGAAAAAGCATTGACCGAGGGGGAAGACCTCTCGGGGAGATTGAAAGGGAGATCAGGAGATTGGAGTTCAAACAGCAGACTGCAGTGCTCACGATAGAAAAGGAGAGGGCGTTAATTGAGAGAATATCCAAGCTCAGGAAGGAGCTTGAAGAGAGGAAGAACCAGCTTGAGAGGCACGAGGAGTTCAAGAAACTAATTTCACAGATCAGAGAACTGAAGGATCAGGCAAAGGAACTTCTCAATCAGCTTAAAGCTTATGCTGAGGAGGCAGACAAGTATCACGAGCAGCTTTCCCAGATGTTCAGCCAGATTGATGAAAAAAGGAAGCTCGCAGATGAAATGCACATGAAATTTGTGGAGAGCAAGAAAGAGGCAGATAGATGCCACAATGAAGCAATAAAGAGGAGGAAGGACATCAAAGACCTTGAGAAGGTAATAAAAGCTCTAAGGTCAAAACAGTTCAAGAGCAAGGAGCAGCGGGAGAAGGAAGAGCTTTTAAGGAAGGCAAAGCAGATTTACGAAATGTTCAAGAGAGGAGAGAAAATAGAAACAGAGGACCTACTCATACTGCAGAGGGCTGGGTTGATTTAGTCGCTTCATATCCCATTTTTAGTGCTTTCAGGTTTAAATCAACTATTTTGTCTGGCATTACCTCTCTAATTACCTCTTCAACATGTTCCAGTTTGAAGGGCATCGGAAAGTAGCCGAGAAGCATTCCAACAACCACAACGTTTGTTGCAAGAATGTTTCCAGCCTTCTCGGCAATCTCAGAAGCGTTTACAGCAATAACTCTCGGTGTAATCCTTCTAAGTTCAGCCAGAATTTCATCCAGTTCTGGATACGTTCCTGTTCCTGCGGTTACAGATGGCGGGATGATCTTTCGGGTATTGAGAATTACAACAGACTTGTTGTTCAGAAATTTGGCGTATCTGATGGCTTCAGAGGGTTCAAGGGCTATCATCACATCTGCCCCCCCTTCCGGGATCAGAGGTGCTTTTACATCTCCCAGTCTTACGTGGACTTCAACGCTACCCCCCCTCTGCGCCATGCCGTGAGTTTCAGCGGTGATGACATTTAGCCCAGCCCTCATTGCAGCTCTTGCGAGAATTCCAGAGGTCGTCAAAGCACCCTGTCCACCAACACCTACAATGACGATATTCAGCTTCATTGTTCGCACTCTCAAACTATGCATTTAAAAATTTAGCTCTGAGCTTCGATGCCCAGTGCGCTTAGCAGCCTCCTCTTTATTGCCTCAGTTATCAGCTTAGCAAGCAGCTCCTTTTCACCAGCCTCACCGAAAATTCCGAGTGGTATCTGCGCTCCGGCTGCGTGTGCATGCCCTCCGGCACTTCCCACATCACCAAAGGCTCTTCTTAGCACTTCACCCATGTGAATTCTCACATCCTTATTCCTTGCTGAGATATATACAGTATCTTTGACAACCCCAAAAACCACTGCTGTGGAAATACCTTCAAGCCTTAGCAGAAAATCTGCAGCCTGCGGTAAAGCATCTCTGTCGTTTATGAACCCTGCAAAGCTCAGGAGAAAGCTTGAGTAAACCTGCCTGTTCCTAATTGCCGTCCCGAGAATATCCAATGTCTCGGTTGATATTGCTGGCCCCTCAATTTTTTCGATAAGCTCATGGTCAACAAATGGGTAAAGGTAGGCAGATGCAAGAAAATCTGCCGTTCTTGTATTCCTTTTGAACTCGTCAGTCTCACTCTTTATGCCAAAAAACAACGCTGTGGCAAGTATTTTACTCGGAACAAGTTTTAATTCCTTGATATACTCCGTGAGTATCGTTGCAGTCGCACCAACATTATCTCTAATATCTACAAATCTTGCAACAACCTTCTCTGCCGGGTGGTGGTCTATAATTATGGAAACGTCTATATCTGGAGGGATGGAGTTGTTTACACCCGGTCCCGAGCTATCAACGATCGCAAAGGTTTCATATGAGCTTAAGTCTGCCTCTTCAGCTCTTACCATTGGAATCTCGAGAATGTTCATCATAGCCCTGTTCTTTTGATGCAGAATTTCGCCATAGTAGAGAATGTCAGCATCAACGTCAAACTGTTTTGCTATCTCCTTTAGAGCATATGCCGATGACATTGAGTCTGGATCAGGATTGTCGTGGGTGAATATTCCCAGTCTTTTACCCTTCAGCGATTCCAGAATGCTCTTGAGTTTTTCCAGCTTCTTGTAAATTTCCACCCTCTTTATTTTTTCAAGAAACGTATGTTTGATAGCATCCGATACAAGGACGACTATATTTGCTCCCGCACTCTCAAATTCTTCCTTCAGTTTATGAGAAGCAACTCTGACAATTACGAAGACCTCTTTATTCACACCCCTTATCGTCCTCACGGTCTCAAGATTTGCCTCATCATTTGCCCCGGTAACAAGAATTGCAGAGATAGCTTCAAAGTCGAGTGTTTTGTAGAAGGAGGGGTCTGTTGGATCAGCTATAACAGCATCAAAACCCTCATCTTCGAGTAGCTCTACTTTTTCCTGTGACTTGTCCACTGCCAGAACACTTTTTCCAGCTTTTGTCAGTTCTCTCACCAGTCCGACACCAGCAGACTCGCAACCTACAACAACATACTCGTACTTGCCGTTTTCGATCATTTCACAATCAGAAAACAAAAGAGGTATTAAACATTTCCGGTCTCTACTATATACTTAATGACACAACTATTCAAAATCTCGAAAATTTTTTATATATGCTTATTACCATTACAAGCATGCGTGGATGGAGATATGGGAAAATAGGGCTCGCTACACTGATGATGGCGCTAATAATAACAATCATTAACACTTCAGCAGCAGCACCGCTTGATATCAGCATTGAAGAGAAGATCAATACAACTGCCGAGTACACAGGTTCAGGGTTCGACTACACAACGGACGTGACTGGATACGTAAATATAACGAATAACGGGAATGATGATCTATATGGTGTCTGGATAGCGGTAGACCTGAGTAATATCATTGGCACGCCAAGCAAAGTTTTCGATAACTCGTCTTCCGGTGCTTATCTATACACATCACTACCATCAGGAGTTCCGGACAGTGTGAAAAAGAATCTGAATATCACAAACGCAAATTACTTCATAAGAATTCCGCACCTGAGACCGGGGGAGAAGGTAAGCTACTTCTACGATGTGGATGATAGTGCTCTGGGAACCGCAAACTCAGCCCCGTTCATTATTGATGAAAGATACAACGTTTCGAAGATACCTGCTAACAAAGACGTTAGCTGGGAAGTATTTTTCAACGTCAGCCTCAACACAACATTCTTCAGTGGGATAGGTATATCGAATCCCTATGTGGACTTGAACGTTTACAAGTATCTAAGCAGCAGTTCGAATTACTATGGTAGCAACAACTGGACGAGCCTTGGACCAATATCTAATCCATCAACGAATAAGGGAAGTGCAGTGCTGACAAGCGGAGGATGGGGCACAGCAGACCCGGATGAACTCGATGTAACTGGGATTAAACTAAACACCTCCGCAGCAGGAAACGAGGACGTCAACATTTCCTTCACTGTTCAGGGTAACAATAATGGCGGAAATAACGCAGTCTATTTCCTTGACAGGTTCGGCTTTGCTGCCCTTGAATTCACATTTGACGGAAATGTGAGTGGGACAAAGGTTGTTGACGTGTTTGCCTACGGGAACGCGAGTATCGCCGTTAACAAGAGTGGACCATTCCAGAACGCAACTGGGGAGTGGGTTGTGTGGAAAGGCAATGCAACGGTAAAGAACACCGCGAGTGGGCTTACCTACGTTCTCAGGAATGTTACCCTCTACGCCACGTCAACTGGCTCATTCACGAACGTAATCTATGGACCGATCGAGGAAAAGCCAAATCAGCAGCTAACTTCTGGTGACACGTATACGACAAGCAACATACAGTTTGAATACAGCAACGTGCCGATAATCTGGGCAAACGCCACCTTCGAGCTGATCAAGGACACTGGACAGGGGTGGTATGTGAACAGCACTACCATGAATAAATACAATGCAACCTACAACAGCAGGTATGTAGTGATAGAGAAAATCTACGTAATCGGCAGCTATCTGATTAAGGTCACAAAATACGTGCAGGCAAACACAACTGCTGGAAGCAATGTATTCGACGTCAAGCTTGTTGTGGAGAACCTTGGAGGTCAGGATTCGCCGTATGTATACGTTTACGATATGATTCCGAGGAACTTCAGTGAGTATAACTGGGACAATGATTGGATGGATGCAAGGACCGACGGTAACTGGATTGACAAGCCACAGATGTATGCAGGAAACGGCACAGGAACTCCAATGAGCGGATACGATAAAGCCTACTACTGGAGACTCGACCCATTGGCAGGAGGAGCAGATGGAAATGGTCAGGCAAGTCCAACGGAAATCCAGAACAACCAGTCAGTGATTATCTTCTACCAGATGCAAGGCAGTGGGGAGTTCAGAGTCCTTGACGCATTCCTCGTCGGTATTGACCCAATGCTCTCCATGAACGAGCAGACTTCACCGAGGATAACGGTTGTGAGTGGAGCAGCATCAACAAGCTACGAGTCTGTAATGGCTCTCCTCACTGGGATTGCTGGAATTGTTGCAGTGATGACTTACACGAGGAGAAGTTAATTTTTTAAATTTCCCATCAATTTTTTTACCATGGTGAGGTTTCCAGTATCAGCCTTATTGATTCTTTTGCTTTTAATTTCTGCCACACCTATTGCAAATGCTCAAAAGGTTGAGGAGATTTCGGATTTCAAGGTCAATGTGGATTTAAACAGTAAAGCTCATGTAAGATATGACATCACGATAAAGAACCTGATAGACAAACCCGTAGTACCCGGAATTGGTGAAATCAGGCTTCAGAAGGTGCAGCCGGTGAAATTGGGTTTTCTCTCTATCCCCTTCACAGAGCAGCGAGTAGCAGTTGAGGTCAGCAACGTTAAAGTTTATTCCAGCGAGAGGCAATTTAAATCGAGTGTGGATGAGAAAGAGGGCTACACGAGTATAATCTATGAAATCTGGTATCCAATAGAGCCGGGAAAAACTCTGAGTTTTACGGTGGAATATGATGCGGATATAGTTGATACTGGGCTTCTCTTCAAGACTGTAACCATACCCGTCGGGACAGACATTGATATAAAGAGGGTGGAAATAAATGTGAATTCAGATTGGCATCTTTGCTACGCAGACCCAAAACCCTCAGGAGATAACCCGCTCTGGCAAAGCAGTATTCCAGCAGGGAAGATTGCCTTCTTTACTGCCGAATTTTCGATTCTACCATTGCCACTTCTTCCAGTGAGGGGCTACATCGTTCTCTGGGGTGCTTTGCTTGCAATCGCTGTAGTTCTAACTGCTGTAGGGTTGAAGAGGAAATGAAGTGGCTGATTGTTGTTATACTCACAGTTTTTATCTCAATGTCCATAACAAATTCATGCATTTACGAATACAGGGAGGCTATTTTCTATCCCAACGAGTCTCAGGAGGTTGGAAGAGACTGGATAGTCGTTAACTTCACCAACAGCTTTCCTTTCCGGCTTTATGATATAAAGCTGGATTACAGAGGGGAGGAGATTTATATCCCGAATGTTGCTCCGGGGATCAACATAAAGATTGACCCTTACAAAACGCTCCCAAGCGAAGATTTTCCAATCAGAGTTGACGTAGAGGTTATTTACCCAAACATAACCTACCAGGTATGGAATGACTACACTAAGAGCGTTGATGTAAACATTCAGATTCCCATCTTTAGGGGATTTGAAAGGTGTTACGGATGCTCTGCCAATGGAAATATAACTTTTGACACATCCATCCCAGCAGGAAAAAGCTCTGAGTTTTCGATAGTGGTGAACACCACGAGCTTCGAAATCCCGGATGGAACTATTAGTTTCAAGTTGGAGGAACAAATTCCGATTAGGTATGGTGTGGAAGTTCAGATATCGGTTGAGAAGGAGCAGAGGGGAAACGACTGGTATGCTACTTTTTATCTCCAGAACAACCTGAACAGGGACGTTAGTGTGGATTTTGAAGCCTGGCACATCATTAACTCCAAGAAGAATGAACTGTTCAACACAAGCGTTTTTCTTAAAGCTGGTGAGAACAAATCCTTCTCAGCCCCACCCGTAACGAGTGCAACTCCTCCGATATTTTACATGAGGGCGAGAGCTAAGATTTCTGACTCATGTGAAGCCATTATTATACCCGCTACAAAAAATGGTAACAGCTTTGTTGTTGGATATGGTGTGCTCAAGGGTTTCAACTACACCGGTGCTGGTGTAGGTGCAGGAGGTGTTGGGGGAGGTGCCAGAGTAGCAGTACCACCTGCTCCGCTTCCCCCACCAGCACCACCTGCCCCTGCACCACAACCGGGACAACCGGTAGCTCAACCAGTGCCCATTTCAGTAAATCTTCCTGAGACAGTAATACCGCAGATCGGTATTGAAGAGGCAACAAACTACGTTGCGATGATGTTACCAGCCGCCTACGGTCTTTTCTTCGCAACTGTACTATTCCCCGTAATGACGAGAAGGGGTGTTGTTGTTGCTCGCGATTTGATAACCCCGCGTAACTATGCTCTGATCAGGGCGTATGGTAGAAGACTTTACTCCACACCATCCAATGCCTTTCCGGGATGTACGGTAATTGAGCCGGATGAGGGTATAGTTGAAAGGTTTATGAACCTTGGACTGAAAAGAGATGATGCAGAGTGCATCGCAGTTGCGCTGAAAATGAAGAAGCCGCTGATAACAGATAAAAGAGAGGTAGCGGAAGTTGCAGCGCGGAATGGATGCATTGTCATACAGCTAAAATGGGCGTGAGAATATGGACGAACTTGAGGTTACACTTGAAGAGTTGGTGAAAGAAGTTAGGAAGAGAGATACGATAGCTGCTCTGCTGATATCAACAGCCTTTATGCTATTTGGATTTCTCGCTCTTGTTCTACTGGACGTAATAAGGCTCAGCGAATTTATTAAGGGCATGGTTGCCATAGTTACCCTCATTGTAACTTGGCTTATGATGACAGCAGGAGTTTACATTCTGCTCTCAATGCCCCTCCCTGAGCTGCCTACAAGGATTGTAGCGGACTCAAAAGGTGTGATGGAGCTTATGAAGAGGAACTATGGTGGGAAAGTCTATGTCACTCGCCAGAATTACAGAAATCTTCCTCCGAAGGTTGGTGCAATGATGAACCTTGAAGTGGTTGATGTTCCGAGTGAGGAGGTGAAAAAGTATCTTAGTCATGGTATGGAGCTTGCGGAGAGTATTGTGGCTGCCAAAAATTTAAGGGCAAAGGTTGTAAGTGATGTGAAGAAGAAAATTGATGGTGTTGAGGTTATCAGGGCAGAAGATTTATTTTAAAGCCTCCAGCAGCCTGTCATTCTGCTCCTTTTTACCAATGGTTATGCGGACATGCACACCATCAAGCCCCATGATGCTTGCATCTCTTACTATTATCCCCTTTTCGAGAAGTTTCCTTGTAAGGTCATTTTCTGAATGAACTCTAACGAGGATAAAGTTTGCCTCTGAGGGGTAGGGCTCAAGCCAGTCAATTTTTGAAAGCTTTGAAAACACTCTCTCCCTCTCAGAAACTATTTTTTCCTTTACCGACTCGTAGTAATCTTTCGACTTTATCGCAGCTATTGCAGAGTTCACAGCAGGATGGCTTATCGCAAATGGCAGGCGAACTTTCTCTATTGCCTCAGCCAAATCCGCGTTGCAAACAGCGTATCCCACTCTCATACCCGCGAGGCCGAAATACTTGGAGAAGCTTCTCAGGACTATCAAATTATCAAGCTCGTTTACCAGATCAATACAGCTTTTTCCGGAAAACTCAACATACGCCTCATCAAGCACGACATAGTCGGAATGCATAGCTACCTCTTCAACAACTCTTCTTTCGATTGTATTCCCAGTCGGGTTGTTGGGTGAGCACAGGAAGGTCAGCTTAGGTTTTTCCGTAGCTATAACCTCTGGATCTACCACATACCCTTCAAACACCGGAAAGCTTATGGAAGCGCTTCTGAGCATCGCGTAGATTGCGTATAGGGTGTAGGACGGCATGGGAATGACAACTTTATCAAGTTCATCAATTATCACATTGCAGACGGATTGTATAAGCTCAGATGCCCCACAGCCCACAGCTATGTTTTCGATTGGAAAGCCTGTGTAATCTGAAATCGCCTCCTTCAGTCTTCTGTAATCTGCCTTCGGATACTGGTTTATCGCTCGTATTGAATCAAGGTAGGCTTTTTTGACTTCTTCACTTGGCTCATAGGGATTCTCATTTGAACCGAGCTGAATAACATCTCTCGACGGAAAATCTTCAGGGAACATGCCGGGATCGTAGGGATTGATAAACCTGATTACCTCTCTCATTCTTCATCCTCCCTCGATCATATCTGCCAGTACACTCAACATCCTCATAGAACTTAAATCTCGGAAGAATGGGTCTGCGAGAACCACATGATCGCAGATTTCAAGCAACTTTTTTATCTCCCTACCAACCTCTGAAATCCCACCGGAAATAGTGAAATTATTTAGTAGAAACTCTCTGTGTTTGAATAGCTTTTCTGCATCGTCACTCTTCTTTATACTTCTACCTGATCTTCTCAATTCTACAAGCTCCATAATGTCAACCTTTGAAATTTCCTCAGCAATATCTTCCATCTTAAACTCCGAGATAAGCCTTTTACTGCCGAGAAAGACGATTGATGCGGCAATAATCAAGTCCTCTTCGAACTCGCTCGGAAGGAGAAGTGCTGGACCGTAAGCAGCTTTGAAGACATCTCCTTCAACAAATCCATCCATCCATCGGATAAATTTAGTGTTAACGGAATTGTATAGCNCTCCATCAGTCTTGGACGCAAGCTTCAGCGTTCCGGGTGAGCCTGCTCCTACCACACAGCAGCCTGATACCCTCTCAATACACTCCTTCAGTTTTTGAAAAGCTTTAGCGTTATCTCCTACACCCAATCCTAAAATGTATCTGTCACCATACCTCTGCCTTAGCGCCTCGAAGCCCTCAACTATCTCCTCACAGCTTCTTCGACTAACCGATAGTATCCCGAAACCAACATTGAGGTTTCTCGAGNCATTGCTTATTATCTCTGCAACCACAAAGGGATCAACAAAGCCTTCAAACTCACCCACCCAAATCATCCTTATTCCAGCAATTTCAGCCAGTTTTACCCTCTCTATAATCTCCTTCTCACTCAGATCGCCATTTATGTTCAGTCCAACTCTACCAGTCAAGGAGCTTTTTAACACCTGCCTTTTTTGGCAATTTCTCTTCATCCTCTCCCGCATCCATGACCTTATCACTCTTAGTTTTCGGTCTGTAACCAAGTCTGTCGCCGTAAAGTTCTACCACGAATTTTGCTGCAATCTTTGCCAAATCATACATCTTTGCTTCGGTTAATTCTCTGAACTCAGTTTTTCTCCTGTCTTTCCTTCTGTCCACGTAGTACAGACAGAACAGGCATCTGTAGGGTGATATGGGGACAGGTTCTTTGTCGGAAAAAACATCTTCAAAGGTTTCGATGGCGCAATATGCACCATCACTGAACTTGCAGTATCTTACTCTCTCCTCTGAAATTTCCTTTGCAACTCTGAGAAATTCATTGAGTTCTCCTGTACTTTCTGCTCTCTTCTGCCTCTTGTAGAAATACCACTCAAGCAGAAGGTAAATGAACTCTGATGGGGATACATTTGCTTCTTCACACTTCTTCATCAGCAGTCTCTCCATATCCGGTGGTATGTCAACAGTTACCTTCATTTCCTGCCCTTCCTCCCCTTTCTAACTCTCCCTTTCTCATCAGCATCTAAAATTTCTTCGGACCCTTCCTCACTCCCCTCTTTTTCGCCCTCTTCTCCAGCCATGGTTTTTGCGAGCATGTAATATCCAATAGAGTTTGCCTTTATCGGGTCGTCGGGCCTCTTAACCTCACCAATATCCTTGAAACTTTCCTGAAACATCTCATAAACTCCCGGAAGCATACTTCCTCCGCCAGTGATTGTGAAGTTCTCCACAAGCATTGTTGAAAGCCCTTCAAGCACAAGCTTTACTCTACTGGCGATTCTCTCTACCCACGAATCAACAAGGTTCTCGTATTCAGCCATTATCTCTTCTCTGCTTACGCTTACCTTCTTTCCACTTCTGATTCTTCCAACCTCATATCCTTCAGTCGTTAGCAGCTTTGTCATCTCCTCCGGAGTTATGCTGATTCCGATTCTGTTCCTCACTGCCACCTCCAGATTTTCATAGAGCTTGTCCACACCCATAAGCATCGTGTCACCCTTCAGATACTCCATATCTGCAATCACAAGGACATCCGTCGTTCCGAAACCTATGTCAACGCAAACTCCAGTTTCAATCCCCATATAAGCCATGGTTCCTACGGGCTCTGGAAATATGAGAACCTGCGCCTTTAGCTCTGACTCCATTTCTCTTTTAAGCTCCTCTCTTTCCTTTCTCGATGATTTGACAGGTAAACCTGTGGCAATTATTGAATTGTTTTCTGCTTTTAACTTCTCTATGCCGTATCTGGCAAGTTCAAAATACGATGTGTGCAGAACTCTACCCTCATGTAAGGGTCTCAATACCTCTACATTTTCCATAGAGTGAACTATGGAGAGAGCTTCATCTCCAACATAAACACTCTTTGATTCTCCTTTTAGGCTCCAGTCTTTCTCTTCACCATAGGCAACAATGGAAGGATAAACCAGAACGTTTTTACCATCAGCGGTGATCTTTGTGTAATTCGTTCCGATGTCAACACCAATCGGTCGCATGAAGTAAGTTGAGTTGTGTTATATAAAAAATTTCTTCGAGGTTACAGTTTTAAAGGGATGTGCTGACAAAAGCCCATGCCAAAAGTGAGAGTTCACACAACCATATCACCCGAAACATACAGAAAAATCGAGGAGCTGAAAAAGGAGTACAAAACATTGAGTAATATCATTGAAAAAGCTGTTAGCTTGCTTTATAATTCTGAAAACGTCAAAAACGTGAGTGATTATGACATCCTCCTTCTTAGCTTCGTCAAAGAATTGAATTTCACACTGTGTGCTAAAGACCACTACACTGCTCTTGCTGAAAGGGATACAGAGAGGGCTGTGAAGGAGAGTATGTTGGAAATGGCTGTAAAGTACATCTCAAAGAGACCGATAAGTGACCTCAGCTTGGAGGAGTTGCTTGAGAACGTGAGTAAGCTCTGGCAAATTTTGAACAGAGCAGAGCATGTGGAGGTTGAGAGGATCGAAAACAAGATCAATTTCGTGTTCTATCATGACATGAGAAGCTTGGCTGTTTCGGAGATTCACTTAAACTTGATCAAATACCTTTTCGATAAATATTACTCTGACAGCTACGAGATGAGCGTTGACACCATTACGGTTAACGGCTTCTCGGTGGTTTTTAGCCGTATTAGCTGTAGATAGTCCCGTAAATCGCCTTTTTTACTAACTCTCTCATCTCATCTTTCTTCACAACTCTGGGATTTCTCGACACGTGCCTCTCGCTCAGGAAGATTCTCTCAACTATCTCGTCAACATCATCTTCACTCGCTCCGACATCGAAAAGCTTTGTGGGGATGCATAGGTCTTCAAGAAGTTTCATGAATCCGACTCCCGAGTGTAGGGCAGCATCCCTAAGCGACATTCCATCAACATCCACTCCGAGAAGCTGGGATATTTTGGCATGCTTTTCCAAATCTGCTATTGCATTGTACTGCAGAACGTAGGGCATCGTAATCCCAACGCTTCTTCCATGAGGGCTTTTGTGGATATAAGAGTGGGCATAGCCGAGAGCGTGACCGAGAGAAGTTCCTGCAACGTTAAATGCTATTCCAGCAAGAAGGGAGGCGTAGGACATCTCTGCACGAGCTTTAAGGTTTTTTCCGTTCGAGTAAGCTTCTCTGACGGCTTTTGCACCAATTTTTATGGCTTGCTCAGCAAACATGTCCGTTACGGGATTTGCGAGGATGGATGTGTATGCTTCAATGGCGTGACAGATCGCGTCAATTCCTGCATTTGCTGTCACTTCAGGAGGTGCAGAAAGTGTTAGCTTGGGGTCAACAACAGCGATGTCAGCATACAGAGATTCACTGTCAAAAACGTACTTAACTTCCCTTCCCGGAATTTTAAACACCGCAAGCTTTGTAACTTCTGAACCAGTCCCTGCGGTTGTGGGGCAGAGGATGAGCTTTGCGCTTCTTTCTGGAAGCTCTTTTCCGATAAATTCTGAGACATTCAAACCTTTACCTGCTGCAACTGCTGAGAGCTTTGCAACGTCAAGAGTGCTTCCCCCACCAACACCAACGACCGTGTCAAATTCAGTATTGTTGAGAACTTCATCAACAATACCAATTTCAGGCTCTGGTTCGACCTTGCTCCAGAGTTCGCAGTCAAATTCCTTTAAAATCTCACATATCTCCTCCCCAACCCTCTTCATTGCTATATCTGTGATGATCACTACTTTCTTACCCCCAACCCTCCTAACCTCCTTGTCCAACTCTTTGATGCGGTCAAGCCCGAAAACAACTTTAACGCAGCTGAAGGTGAAGCTATCCAAACAAACCACCCCCGTATCTGACGACAAGTATCGCAGACAGAACTATCACGACACCAAGCATTATCCTCTTTAAGCTCTCCCCATCAAGCCTTCCGAGTATTTTCCTGCCTGTAAAATAGGCTGCAGCAACAAAAGGGGCGAGAAAAACGAGTTTGGTCAGCACCCCATAGCTAACATGCCCGAAAGCGACAAAGGCTGAAAGTGTCACCGTGTCTATCACCACAAGATACGTTATCATGAAACTGCGAATGAAAGCACCGTTGTATCCCTGATTTGCAAGGCCAATCACTATTTGTGGCCCGTTTACACCGGTTAAAACGCCCATGATACCGCTTACAAATCCCAAAGTTAAAAACATGGGCTTAGCTCTTCTAACTCTAAAACTCACACCGAAAAGCATCAGCGAGGCTAAAATACCCATCCCCAATCCAATCAGCAATCCCACAATCTCCTGAGATGCAATTCCGAAAAGAAATATNCCTGCCGCAACGCCAGCAAATCCTCCGAAATAAATCTCCCTTATGCTGAAGTTCAGTTTCTCCCTAAAAACGAAAATTATGTTTACTAAGGATTCGAGGAGGATCAGAAGAACCACGGCCTCCTTCGGTGGCAGAATGTTGGAGAAAATTGGTGAGAGAAAGATTGCACTTCCAAAGCCTGTAACTACTCTGATTGTGAAGGCTATGAGAGTTAGCAGACACATTATAGCCAGTGTTAGTGGCGTCATTTTAGTAGAAACTTAAGCATTTTTTCGATTCTCTCAACTCTCTCAACATACGCTCTCTCAATATCCTGATACTCGTAAATCCCCTTTCCCGTTTTTACGCCAAGCTCTCCCTTATCCACCTTCTCCAACAGCCAGTGAGATGGTTTGAACTTCTCGTCCCTGAATCTCTGGTATAGATAGAGAGACGCGTAGTAAACAACATCAAGACCTATGTAGTCTACATTTCCCATAGGTCCGAAGAGTGTGTAGAGGATGCCGAGATGAAACCTCCAAACCTTGTCAATATCCTCAACTCTGACACCTTCCTCAATCATCTTTGAAGCCTCGCTTAAAACAGCGGCGTTGAACCTGTTGACGATGGACTGATTCATGCAGAAAACAACCTCTTTACCCAAATCCTTCAGAAGATTATCCACGAAGCTCGCCACTTTCTGGTCGGTGTATTTGGATAAAACAACCTCAACAAGGGGCATGACATAGGGAGGATTCATCCAGTGGACGCCGAGAAACCTTTCTCTTTCATCGAGCCTTTCAGCAATGTCATTGACGCAAATAACGGATGTGTTGGAACACAGCGGAGCGTTGGTTAGTTTTTCAATTTTCTTCAACACCTCCGTTTTCACTTCAAGACTTTCAACAACGGCCTCAATAACGAGATCACATGTCCTCGCCTCCTCCATGTTTTGTGTGAAGCTGATCTCGCCCTCAATCTTGACCCTCTTCGCCATTTCTCCGATCACTTTTTTGGCATTCTCCAGAGCCTGTTCACTCACATCGTAAAGGACTACATCGTTCTTTCTTGCCACATCCAAGGCAATCCCCTGACCCATGAGTCCTGCTCCGGCGATGAAAATCTTCATCAACTCACCTCCTCTTTAAGAGTTCTAACGTGGTCTTCAACGATTTTATCAATGTCGTCCCATCTTATTTCCCATCCAAGCTCGTCAATCCTGCTGTATCTCTTCAGAATTCCCGACTTATCCACAAACTCAGTCATCAGCGTCCAGCTTTCAGCAATTTTCCTTGCTTCGCCACTGATATCAAATTTCGGCTTAAAATCAGGAAACAGCCTTTTGACGGCATCAACAAGTTCTCCAAGGGAGATGGGAATGCCACCAGCATTGAATATAGGTCTGGAAACCTTTTTCTTTTCATAAAGGCTAAATATCAAATCTGCAGCATCCTTAACGTAGAGAACCGGTAGCCGGGTTTCAGGTGGCAGTGAAATGACGGCTGTTCCACTGAAAAAAGCATCATCAATTAAGGTGGAGAAGGTAACACTTGCTCCCATCCCTCTTCTGAAAGGGCCAATTAGAATGGGGAATCTGACAATCCTAAAATCTATGCCATAAGCATAGCCATAGTATATGCCGAGAATTTCGGAGCAGGCCTTGGTAGCACCGTAGAATGTCGAGGGATCACGAAAGGAGAATTCAGATATAGGCTGACTCCTCAAACCGTAAACAGAGTGGCTGCTCGTGAACACAACCTTCTCAACATCGAACAGTCTGCATGCCTCAAGGATATTCAGGGTGCCTTCAACGTTTACTTTGAAGGTATCAACGTGGCTTTTTTCAGCCTTGATGGAAAGTTCAGCAGCGGCATGAACAACTCCATCAATCTCATACTCTCTGAATACTCTTGCAATGTCCGACCATGCTGTAACACTGCCGAGTTCAAAAATACCCTTCTTACCCTCTTTCAGGTCAAGAATAATCGGGTCTTTGAAGTAAGACGCAACAAACCTTCCAAGAAATCCCGATCCGCCTGTAATGAGAACTGCCATTTTAACCCTCCGAAGTGGAAAGAAGGTAGGCAAGAGGTGATATTTCTTCAAGCTTCACTCTCACGTCCAGAACGGCAGGTAATCCAGAATCCAGTGCCCTCTTCACAGCCTCTTTTACCTCTCCTGGATCGGTAACAAGCTCCCCGTATGCTCCAAGGCTCTCGGCAAACCTGTCGTATCTGACATTTTCATTAAGCATGACGCCATACTTTGCCCTCTCTTCAGACTTTGTCGTCAGAAGCCTCGTGTGGTTGACCAGTCCCCATGCAGAATCATTTACAACCACAACCACAATCTGCAAACTGTGCCTGACGGCAGTGTCTATCTCAATCCCATTAAACAGAAAGCTCCCATCACCAGTTACAACAAAAACCCTTTTTTCGGGTTCCACAGCCTTTACAGCAATACCCATAGGCACACCAGCGCCAAGATGCCCAAATGGGCCTTGGGATGCAATAACTTTTCCCGACCTGAAGTAAAGCAGTCCCCAGGCAGTTGTTTCACCACCATCGAGAACAACAAGGTCATCCCTTCTCAGGATTTCAGAAAGCTCTTTCATAAGTCTTTGGGGTTTCATCGGCTTCTCATCGCCTTTGGCAGCCTCATCAAACATTTTATTTATGTTGCCAACAGTCATCTGAACTCTCTCAGCCCATCTGTCGAATTTTGGAATAGAATCAAGGAGGCGGAGGGCATTTGCGAGGAAGAATCCCGTATCACAGCATACCGCAACATTAACATACCTGTTCTTGGCCACTTCCTTTGGATCAACATCCACATGAACAACCTTTGCATTCTTTGCAAATTTCTGTCCAAAACCAAGAAATTCGTCGAATCTTGTTCCAAGAACAAGCAGAAAATCACTTTCGCCCACAACAGGCGAGGCTGACGCTTGACCGGCAAACAGTTTATGGTCTCCTGGGATACAGCAGTAACCAAGTCCGCTTACGCACACGGGAACTGACAGTCTTTCAGCAAATTCCAGAAGCAAATTTTCCGCTTTGCTCCAGTAAACTCCAGAGCCAGCAACTATCAATGGTTTTTCAGCATCCTTTAGCAATTCGATTACCCTCAAAATGTATTTCTCCTCGCAGCCAACTCTTCCAGTGTAGCGATAGTTTTCTGGATCGGCGAATTCGATTTCCGAGTTACAGTCTGAGTTTAAAACGTCCTTCGGTATCTCAAGCATCACTGGCCCAAATCTGCCAGATAAGGCTCTCCTGAAAGCTTCTTGAACGTATTCATGCAGTCTTTGCGTGAAGGGCACGAGTCTTGACCACTTGGTATACTCCTTCACCCACAGATGGCCGTCAATCTCCTCGAAGGCGTTTCTGTCCAAATTGGCATACCTGCTGTGTCCGGCAATAGCAACAACCGGGCTTGAGGCGTAATAGGCTTGAGCAAGAGCTGGCATTAAGTTTGCCAGCCCCGGTCCTGTTGGGACAATGCAAAGTCCTGCACCTCTTGTCACACGTGCGTAGCCATCGGCAGCATTTCCGGCAGCCTGCTCGTGCCTTGTGAATATGACCTCCACACCCTCGTCTCTCAGGTATTCACACACCGGTAGAATCTCACCGCTTGGCAGGGCAAAGGCACACTTTATCCCCTCCCTCAGCAAAGACTTCGCTACTATTTCCGCTCCATTCATTTTCTCACCTCAGAACTCATCCAACTCCTTACCCTTAGTTTCTGGCAATAGCCATGGCATCAGACACATGAGCAAGAAGGCTATTCCGCCCAGAAGCATGCCGTAGAGGATGCTCGAAAAGGTTGCCACATACCCAACAACCAGTCCACCGACAGATAAGCCCCTTGCAATGCTGAAGATAACAGATGTTGCTGTTGCCCTTACTCTCGTCGGAAACATTTCACTACTCCAAACTCCGAAGAGGGCATGAGAACCGAATCCAATTGGAATTATGAAGAGCGAGAGCAGAGCCAGATTCTGGTTGTAATTCACCAAAGTGAAGTAACCAAGGAGTATGCAGCCAATCAACCCCACTGCCGAGGATATGGCGAAGCTAACCCTCCTGCCTATGTAGTCACTCACGAAGCCTACAAAGGGTAAAACGATTAGAGCAACAAGAGAAATTCTCAGAACTATCATGCTCGCCTCTTCAGGGCGATAACCGAACTCCCTTATGATGAATGTCGGAGACCAGTCAACTATCGTGTGGTAGGCAAATTCGGCTAACCAGAAGAGGAAGGTTGCGAGTATCATCAGCTTTAGATACGTCCTGTTTTTCACTATCTCTTTTAGTCTAAGAGACTTTTCNCCCTCTGCACCGTGCTTCTCCCAAATTCTGGATTCGGGAAGATACTTGGCAAAGAGGATTAGGAATGGGATAGGATACAGAACTATGAAGAAGCAGGCTCTCCAACCGTAAATCGGGTAAATCAGAGAGACGGAGAGGGCGGAGAGTATGAAGCCAAATACAAAGGTTGCATGAATCAACCCACCAAACAGTCCACGTCTTTTTGGAGAGTAAAACTCACTCATATAGGTAAAAGCCAAACCCCATGTTACACCCATACCGGAGATCAATCTTAGGACTGCAAGAGTCCAGAAGTTTGGGGCAAATGCTGATAAAATGCTAAAAATAACGACCCACAGTATTGAGAGGATTAGAGCGTTCTTCCTTCCGAATCTGTCCCCAAGCTCGCCGAAAAGCATTGCACCGAAAATGCAGAAAATATACTGGGCAGAAAAAACAAAGCCAATTTCAAGCGTGCCAACACCAAACTCTTTCATGATTGGCTCTGCAAGAAAGTTGAGGATCGTCAGACCGACAGCATCGTGCGACCAGCCTATTGCAGCGGCAATCAAAACTATGAGCTTCTCAAACTTTGTGAATTTAATCTCAGCCATAGATTTTTCATAGATTAATAAACTAAAAGATTTATGCAAATAAATGTGCACAAATGCACACTACCGGAAAAACTTGATATACTTTCCTGAGAAAAAATGTATAATGCTCGGTTGGGGGGAAGTAGTGCTGATAATCATCGCCGCGATAATCTTCATGGGTCCTGATAAGCTTACTGATTTTGCAAGGCAACTCGGAAAGCTCTACGGAGAGTACAAGAAGGCGAAAAGAATGATTGAGCTTGAAGTCATCTATGGTATAAAGCTCTTAGATGACGAGGAAGTGAAAAAAAAGGCTAAGGAGAATTACGAGAAGTTGTTAAGCGAAGTCAAAGACCTCTCTCAAGAAGCTCCTCCTCGCTCAGACCAGTGATTTCGAGCACGGTAAGACCTTTCTTCAATCCCTCAGCCTCCTCTTTGCTCATAATTTCTCTGAAAGCCTCATCTGAGATAATCATGCTGTTTCCAAAGGGGTCTTCAAGGATCAGGGTGAGCTCTTCATCCCCCTCAATCGTATTTCTGATACGTTCAAGAATCCATTCGCATCTCTTGACCTTCTCTTCATCTTCAGCATTCCATCTCATGGCAGTCCTCACAACTTTTTCAACTCTGTCCAGCACACCTTCAAGATTTGTTATAAAGGCTTGACTGGCTGGGCCAGGCTCAACACTCACCCCAACCTCTGGAATTCTGATTGTTCCTGAAGTTGACCTTATTACCTTCGTGTAGAGGTTATGGCGGTTTATCTTGATCATGTACCTCGTCGGCTCTTTTGTGTCAACGACAACAGAATCAGAATGCTTAAATCCACATTCACAGCTAATTGAAGTGAGCAAGACCTTTCCAAAAAATGGTACATCGTATGTCGTTACGACCGCTTTAAGCTCTCTCCCACAGCTTGGGCAGGGTATCATCTGCCTGTGCTCCTGATCTTGTTTCTGTCAACCTTTATTCCCGTAGGTGTTACGATAACATAATCCTCCCCAAGCCCTACAATATCTCCCTTTACATCTTCTGCAAGCTGCCTGAGGTCTTTAAGCACCCTATCAAGTGTAAGCTTGTCGTGCTTAATGAACGCTATATCTGCCACCACGATGTTTCCATCGTAAATCTCCCTTTTTATCTCCGGAATTTCATTTAACCCGGTTACTTCAGCCACTCTTATGAAAGTGGCAGCACCGCTGGTAATTTCCGCCTCATACTCACTCAGATCAAGCTCCTCATACTCGTCTATGTTGATCCTTTCAGACTTACCGAGAATCTTGTCTATAAGCCCCATGATTTCACCAGAGCTATTTTTGATTTAAAGTATTTAAAGATTTTTTGCAATTGTATAGTCCCAAAAAATTTGACTTTAAATACCCTCAAACAACTGATGGGTTACGGCAGATTAACAGAGAGGAAGATAAGGTACATTGTAAGGCACAAGC
>Ga0180907_191_pt1 | contig 36528 bp, 38 predicted proteins | sample Deesub1362A_J573_FD_124170 | JGI IMG/M metagenome (GOLD analysis project Ga0180907, IMG submission 124170) | Archaeoglobus sp. JdFR-39
GGGTGTTGCTTCAAAGCTTTTCGATGAGGTGTTGGGGGAATGAGTAGGGTTTATAAGGTCAAAAATTTCAGGACTATACAAACTGCAAAAATTAAAAACTCTTTTAACAAAAAGTAACCGATGGAAAAGAGCATTCAGGACTCCATCCATGGCGTGATAAAGCTTGATGGGTGGATGGTAAAGATCATTGACACCCCTCAGTTTCAAAGATTAAGGAGAGTGAAACAGCTTGGTTTTGCTGATCTCGTCTATCCCGGAGCCAACCACACGAGATTTGAGCACAGCCTCGGCGTGATGCACATCGCCAGAGTGTTAAAAGACAGGCTCGAACTTGATGATGTTGTTCTCGTTGCTGCATTGCTGCATGACATCGGTCATGCTCCCTTTTCCCACAGCAGTGAGAGATTGCTGGAGGAATACGCTGGTTTCAAACACGAAAACATCTCAAGAGTTATTAAGGGAGAGTTGAAGGATGTTCTGAACGAGCTTGGCTTCAGCATTTCCGAAATTGAGGGTATTGTGACCGGAAAGAGAACATCCGTTGTAAATGGAGAAATAGACGCGGACAGAATGGACTACCTTGTGAGGGATTCCCACTACACCGGTGTTGCTTATGGTGTTTTCGACATCTACCGCCTTATTGACAAAATAAAATTTGAAGAGGCTGTTGTTATCCAGCAGGGAGGGATTAAGGCTGCTGAAAGCCTTCTCATATCTCGATTCCTTATGTATCCTACCGTCTACTTCCACCACGTTTGCAGAATTGCAAGAAAGATGTATGAGAGAGCCATGGAAAGGATAATTCAGACCGGGTTTGATGCCTCGAATCTTCTTGAGATGGATGACATAGATGCGATGATGCTTATAAAGGAAAGAGAAAGGGAGTTTTATGGGAGAATCATCAACAGGAACCTGTTCAAAAGGGCTGTTTACGTGTCAAAGAGGGTTGTGAATTTCAGAGAGGTTATGAGAGTGAACGAAAAAAGGGCTGAAACGGAGATCGCTGAGGAGGCTGGAGTGGATGAGAAGTATGTCATAGTGGACATCCCACCTGTTGAGGAAATGAGAGAGTCGGGNGTTATGGTTGAAACTGATGAAGGGTTGAAAACTCTCGATGAAGTTTCGCCGCTCGTCAAAGCTCTCAAAACAGCATCAATCGAAAACTGGAGGCTGGGAGTTTACACCACAAAAGAATACCTTGAAAGAGTGGGTAAGGCAGCGATGAACTATTTCGGGATCGAAAAGGTTGTTCAGAAATCCCTTGATGAAATATTCCCGTGATTATTGATACCAATATTCTGGAAATTTTTATTTGTGACTAATTCCCACTAAACCCATGATTGGGTTGATTGGTGGCATGAGCTGGGAATCAACCGTCGAATATTACAGAATAATGAATGAGCTCGTGAAAGAGAGACTTGGAGGCTGGCACTCTGCCGAGGTAATTCTCTATTCTGTGGATTTTGATGAGATTGTCAGATTGCAGAAAGCTGGGGATTGGAAAAAGATGAGTGAAATTCTGGGTAGCATAGCTGTGAAGCTTGAAAATGCCGGAGCAAAAGCTGTGCTCATCTGCACAAACACAATGCACAAGATTGCTGATGATGTTCAGAGTAGAATAAGCATCCCGCTAATTAACATAATAGATGTAACAGCCGAAGTTCTGAAGAGAGATGGAGTTAAAAAAGCAGGACTTCTCGGCACAAAATTCACCATGGAGGATGGATTTTACCAGGAGAGGATGAAAAAGCACGGCATTGAGATAGTTGTCCCTGAGAGAGAAGATGACAGGAATGCCGTGCACAGCATTATCTTTGACGAACTCTGCCTGGGCATTTTCAGAGATGAATCAAAGAAAAAATTGGAGGGGATAGTAGAGGAACTGAAGCAGAAAGGTGCAAAAGGAATAATCCTCGGTTGCACAGAACTCCCCTTGCTTCTGAAGGGAGATGGTCTATATGATACAACAAGAATTCATGCTGAAGCTGCAGTGGAATTTTTACTGAGTAACATTTAACTATACATCTTCCATCTTATCTACCAATGCAAGATTACACACCNCCCCCACCACCGTCTTATCGTCCGCCTGAGCTAAAAGCTCTCTACTTCATAGCCGGAATCATAGCTCTGGCAGTCATCGTTTCCCTTTCGGTGTATTACTATACAGAATACATCTGGTTTGAGGCGATTGGATACGGAAACGTCTTTGTAACGTACATCACGTACTCAATAGGATTCTTTGCCCTCATCTTTGCGATATTCATGGCTTTCCTGACCGCAACCAACATTGCCGTCAGAAAAGTTACAATGGAGTTTCTCGGAGAGCCCTTCAAGGTCCCCCATATCCTAAGCCTGATTATCTCCCTCTTCGCCGCTCTATCAACCCAGAATCTCTGGAAAACTATGCTCTTCTACTTCAACGCCTCTGAATTCGGCATAAAAGACCCTATTTTCGGCATGGATGCATCCTTCTACACCTTCAAACTCCCGTTTTTGAAAGTTCTGCTTGGAGCGATGCTCGCAGCGGTGATCATATCAACAGCAATCGCAATATTCTCTTATATATACGCTTTCAGGTGGGTCAAGAGCTTTGATGAATTCAAGGAGATTTTTCCCGGTAGCGGATTTGTGCACTTCTCCGTCATGGCCTTCCTGATACTCTCATTAACTGCAGGACTCATTTACATCTCAAGATACGAACTCGTCCACTCTCAACACGGCCTTTTAAGCGGTGCGGGGTATGTGGAAGTGAATATTCTCTCTCCATCCCTCGTTCTGATCTCCACACTCGCCCTGATTACAGGCTTGGTCTCCGCTTATCTCATAGTAAAGAAGGACTTCGAAATGTTGGGTTACGCTATAGTCATCTTGGTCGTCATATCAATTCTCGCGACGGTTATTGTTCCCTTCGCAGTCCAGAAACTTCAGGTTGAGCCATCAGAACTTAGCTATGAGAGCAAATACCTCGGATACAGCATAAACTACACCCTCCATGCATATGGGCTTCAGAATGTGAAATACCGATACTTTGAGTATAACCCTACTCTGAGCTACAAGGATGTGGCTGAGGCAAAGGCAACGATAGATAACGTCAGAGTGTGGGATCACAGACCAATCAGAGATGTTTTCAGACAACTACAGCAGATTAGAACGTACTATTTCATCAATGACGTTGATGTGGACAGATACTGGATAAACGGAAGTTACGTGCAGCTCCTGATAGCTGCAAGAGAGCTTTCAACCGATTTACTACCTTCGAGGGCACAGACATGGCTCAACAAGCATCTGATCTACACCCACGGTTACGGAGTTGTGGCATCGCCGGTCAACACGGTATCCAAAGAGGGGTTACCAGACTTCGTTGTGTACGATATTCCGCCAAAGGGGGAGATCGAGATAAAAAGACCTGAAATCTACTATGGCGAAATGACCGACGATTACGTGGTTGTCAACACTCTACAGGAAGAATTTGACTACCCGATGGGCGACGTCAACTTTTTCACGAAGTATGCAGGAGATGGTGGGGTTAAGCTCGATTATATGCGCAGAGCACTTTATGCATTCAGATTCGGAGACGTGAATCTTATTCTCAGCAACTACATCACAGATGAGAGCAGGCTGATGATGCACCGGGATATTGTAGAGAGAGTTACCACGATTATGCCATTCCTCCTTTACGACGATGATCCCTACGTTGCTGTGATAGACGGTCAGATATACTGGATAATAGATGCCTACTCTCTGCTTGACGGATTTCCGTACTCAGCAGAAATTGGAAGATACAACTACATGCAAAACCCAGTTAAGGTTTTCGTCAATGCCTACAATGGAAGTGTGAAGTTTTACATTGTACAGGAAGATGCCTATGTTAGAACGCTCGAAAATGCACTTCCGGGTCTTTTCACAAGAGATATGCCCCAAGAATTCAGAAAGCACATCAGGTATCCGAGAGACTACTTTAACGTTCAGGCTTACATCTACTCCACCTACCACATGAAGGATGTAACAGCATTCTACAACCGTGAGGATGTCTGGGCGATCCCGTCGGAGAAGTTCGAGGGAGACACCATACAGATGGAACCATATTACGCGACCTTAGCCCTCGAAGATGAGCCCGAGTTTGTGCTCATGATTCCTTTCACACCCAAGAACAGAGACAACATGATTGCATGGATGGCTGCAAGATGTGATGAGAACTACGGAGAGCTTATAATCTACGAATTTCCAAAGGGCGAATTGATATACGGACCGATGCAGGTTGAAGCAAGAATAGACCAGGATTCTGAACTTTCAAAGCTCTTCACACTCTGGGATCAGGCTGGTTCAAGGGTTATCAGGGGTAATCTCCTTGTTATCCCAATAAACAACTCTGTTCTTTACATTGAGCCTGTCTATCTCAGGGGCGAGTCGGCAAAAATACCCGAACTGAGGGGTGTTATCGCCGTCCATAACGATGAACTGAAGATGGGTTCAAATCTGTATGAGGCTCTCGAAATGCTCTTCGCTGGAAAGCCAGTAGAGAAGCCGACCACGGAGAAGCCAGTTGGAACTGCCGAGCAGAAGCTGGAATTGCTCAAGGACTACTATTCAAAGCTTACAGAGGCTGTGAAAGAGGGGGACTGGGCAACCTTTGGAGAGATGCTCAAAAAGATCGGAGAGGTTCTTGGATACAAAGAACAGTAAGTTTTGTGGAAAAGCTTATTAGCTCTTTGTTACATTTTGTCTATGGAGTGGTACTGGATAGGGCTGGCAATAGTTATAATATTGTTTCTGCTGTCATCCATAAGAATAGTTAAAGAATACGAGAGAGGTGTTATTTTCAGACTTGGAAGGCTCGTAGGCGCGAGAGGGCCAGGGCTGTTTTTCATAATTCCGATTCTTGAAAACATAACTGTAGTTGATCTGAGAACCGTAACCTACGACGTGCCGTCTCAAGAAGTCGTCACAAGGGATAATGTGACTGTAAAGGTCAACGCAGTTGTGTACTATAGAGTTGTAGACCCAACAAAGGCCATAACGGAGGTTTTCGACTATCAGTATGCTACAGCGCAGCTTGCTCAGACGACATTGAGGAGCATAATTGGTCAGGCTGAACTTGATGAAGTGCTCTCTGAAAGAGATAAGCTTAATGTAAAGCTGCAGCGGATCATAGATGAGGAAACCAACCCGTGGGGCATAAAGGTAACAGCAGTTGAGATTAAAGACGTTGAGTTACCAGAGGAGATGCGGAGAATAATGGCGATGCAGGCTGAGGCAGAGAGAGAAAGGAGATCAAAGATAATCAGGGCTGAAGGAGAATATCAGGCTGCAATGAAGCTTAAAGAAGCTGCTGATGTTTTGGCTCAGAGTGAAGGGGCAATTCTGCTGAGATACCTCCAGACGCTCAACGAAATTTCTACCGAACAGAATACCACAATTGTAATGCCAATTCCGGTTGAACTGTTAAAGTTCTTTGTCGAAAAGAAAAGCTAAAAAATCGCCCCAATTTTTTTAATTCATGAAAATTATTCCATGCCCATCTTCTCCGCTACTTGCGAGGAGAATTGCTGAGACTGCTGGGCTTGAAATGGGCAATGTGACTTTTAAAAAATTCCCGGATGGAGAGCTATATGTTAGGGTTGAAGACCTTGATGAGGGAATTATTGTCGGAAGCATACGCTCCAATGACGACATCATTGCGATAGCTCTGCTGCTTGATGCTGTTGAAAGGGCAAAGGTTGTCGTGCCGTACATGGGTTATGCGAGACAGGACAGAGCTTTTAACGAAGGAGAAGCTGTTAGTATAAGGGCGGTGGCAGAAATCCTCGAAAGAAAGGCTGAAGAAGTTATCACAGTGAATATACATAGTAAGCAGGCAGCTTCGCACTTTAAAAAGCTGAGGGATTTGGATGCGATGCCCAGCATCGGAGAACACTTTGCCGATCGGGAGATTATTATGATCTCTCCAGATAAGGGATCGAGAGAGAGAGTCAAGATTGCAGCTGAGCACGCGAACTGTGATTGGGACTACATGGAGAAGAGGAGGATTGACGCCACAACTGTTGAAATAACCCCAAAAAGCCTTGACGTCGAGAACAGGGACGTTGTCATAGTTGATGATATAATCTCAACTGGAGGCACGATGGTTGAGGCGACAAAGAAGCTCTACGAATTAGGAGCGAGGAGCGTTTCTGCTGCATGTGTCCATGCCGTTCTTGCTGATTATGCAGCGATCAAACTGTTCAATTCAGGGATAAAAGACATTCTCGCCACAGACACCATCGAATGTGCCTTTAGTAGGATTAGCGTTGCAGAGCTTATTGCGGACAATATCTGAAAACACTTTTATGCCTACCTGAATTTGGATTGGAGATGAAAAGAAGGGTCGTGGCTACAGGAACCTTTGACCTCATCCATCCGGGACACATAACCTTCCTGAGGGAAGCAAGAAAGTTGGGAGATGAGCTGATAGTCATAGTTGCAAGGGAGAAGAATGTCAGACATAAGCCAAAGCCCGTTGTGCCGGAAGAGCAGCGCAGGAAGGTCGTGGAAGCTATAAAATACGTTGATAGGGCAATTCTTGGCGATGAGAAAGATATTTTTAAGCCAATAATGGAGCTTAAGCCAGATGTTATAGTTTTGGGCCACGACCAGCATTTTGATGAGAACTGGCTTAAGGAGGAGTTGAAAAAGAGGAACCTAAGCTGTGAGGTTGTCAGGATAGAGGTAAAGGAAGACTGCCCTTATTGCAGTTCTCACAAAATTATTGAGAGGGTTTTGGAAAAATACGGAGGGAGATAATGCTGTTGATGATACCCGGCCCGGTTCAGCTGCATGAGAGAATAATCAGGGCAATGGCGAGACAGATGATAGGGCACAGAACGGCAGATTTCAGCGCAATAATGGAGTTCTGCGTAAATGTGCTTAAGGATGTGTTTGGAACCGAGGGAGATATCTTCCTAATCTCTGGCTCGGGAACAGCAGGGATGGAGGCGGCAATAGCTTCCTTTAGCAAGGTTAAGAAGATGGTCACGCTTGAGAACGGGAAGTTTGGTGAAAGGCTTGGAGAAATTGCTTCACGCTATACAGAGGTTGAGAGGATTCAGGTTCCTTGGGGAGAATCAGTTGAGCTGGATGATGTCAGAGAAGCCTTTGAGAATGGCTGTGAGGCAATAGCCTTTGTCCACAATGAAACCTCAACTGGGATTCTCAATCCAGCCAAGGAGATTGCCAGAATCGCAAAGGAGTATGATGCACTTGTTATAATGGACGCCATAACTTCAGCCGGTGGGGACTATGTTAAGATGGACGAATGGGGCGTGGATGTTGCCATAGTCGGCAGTCAGAAGTGTCTCGGAGCTCCGCCCGGCTTGGCTGCGGTTGCAGTGGGTGAGAACGCATGGGATTACTACAACGAGAAGTGTCCCTACTATCTTGATCTCGCAGCATACATGAAGAAGCTCAAAGACATGCAGACCCCCTACACTCCTGCCGTCCCACTGTTCTTCGCCCTCGCTGAAGCTCTGAGAATAATAGAGGAAGAGGGTCTGGAGAATAGGATACACAGGCACCGCATTCTTAGCTCTGCAGTCAGAAAATGGGCGGTTGAAGCTGGACTGGAGCTGTTTCCCAACCTGAACAAGTATTCCAGTTACTCGAATACTGTAACCGCGATAAAGATGCCCGATGGTGTCACCGACAGCGAGCTGAGAGGGACGTTGAGAAGGGAGTATGGAATTCTGATTAGCGGAGGTCAGGGAGAGCTCAAGGGCAGGATTTTCAGAATTGGAACAATGGGGAACGTTGGAAAGTTTGAGACCATCTCCACTCTTGCCGCCATCGAGGATGTGTTGATGAGGAAGAATGCTGTTAAGCCAGCACTTCAATATGCCCAGATTTTGCTGAGGGATTTGCAATGAAAATTGGAATTGCTGACACAACCTTTTCGAGGATAAACATGGGAAAGATAGCCATTGATGAGCTGAAGAAGATAAGTAGCATCCCCTACGAGAGATATACAGTGCCGGGAATAAAGGATTTGCCAGTTGCTGCAAAAAAGCTGCTTGAGGAGAAAAACTGCGATATCGTCATTACACTTGGATGGGTTGGGAGAACGCAGAAGGACATGTTCAGTTACATCGTTCTGAGTATGGGGCTCGTCATGGTGCAGTTGCTGACCAACAAGCATGTCATAGATGTAACAATCCATGAGGATGAGGCAGAGACTGAGGACGAGCTTTTGATGGTTGCCGAAAACAGGGTGAGAGAGCACGTCAGGAACGCTGTTGATTTGCTTGTTAATCCCAAGAGATTGCAGAAGCTTGCAGGTACTGGTCAGAGGCAGGGGTATCCGGATGTTGGACCGATTTTGAAATAGATTTTTTAGCATTTTAAGTTTTTCAATATTGAGGATTAAAACAGGACAGTATTCCAAAACGCTGCAACTGAGAATAATGATTAATAGTTTATGCTTGTTGATGCCAAAAGAGCACAGTTAGAAAACTATTTCATCTCCGATCGTCTAACTTAGCAACCGTGGAAAGAAAGGCGCCCCTCAGTTCACGATATATCATAATTCTCGCCGCGCTTGTTGGTGCAATATCGGGCTTAGGTGCCTTCATCTTCTACTTTTTACTCGATCTGTCCACGAAGTTCTTTCTTGTCGGTCTTGACAATTTCAACCCGCCTTTGGCTGGTGGGGAAGCAGAGGTTGTAAAAATTGACTTCCACTTTGGTTTAATTCCTCTCCCCATCGTCGTCGCCCTTGGAGGTTTGCTTAGCGGGATGATCGTTTACACATTCGCACCTGAGGCAGAGGGACATGGAACAGATGCGGTAATTCGTGCCTTTCACAGGGCAAGAGGAGCTATAAGAGCAAGAGTTCCAGTCGTAAAAACGATTGCATCAGCAATAACCATAGGTAGCGGTGGGAGTGCGGGTAGAGAGGGGCCTATAGCCCAGATTGGTGCCGGTTTTGGATCTTTTGTTGCAGAAACGCTTAAGTTATCCGACAAAGACAGAAGGTTGCTCGTAATTTGTGGTGTAGCAGGAGGGATAGGGAGCATTTTCAGGAGTCCGTTTGGCGGAGCGATGTTCGGAATTGAAGTTCTCTACAGAAGAGACAATGAGGTAGAAGCAATAGTTCCTGCCTTTGTGTCTTCAATTGTAGCCTTCATAGTTTTTGACATTATTATGAGTTACTTCGCTGGCACTCCCTTTGGTGTTCTCCCCATTTTCAAAATTCCGCAGGTTACAATCCATTCCCCACTCGAATTTCCAATCTACGCAATAGTTTCGGTACTTGCCACATTCTTCGGAATAATCTACATCAAGACATTTTACTCGGTTCACGGCCTCTTCAAAAAACTCAAACTCCAACCCTACTTCAAACCCGCAATCGGCGGATTTCTGACGGGCGTTATAGGCCTATTCATGCCGGGAGTTCTTGGAATGGGTTACGGTTACGTTCAGCTTGCAATTGACGGTAAACTTGCCCTCACGGCTGTACTTTTTCTGATTATAGGAAAGATACTTGCAACGTCCTTTACAGTGAGTTCTGGTGGGAGTGGTGGAGTCTTTGCCCCCTCAATCGTCATTGGCAGCATGGTTGGAGCGTTTGTGGGATACCTTTTCAACTACATTTTCCCCCAAATCGTTGTTCAGCCAGAAGCCTTCGTGCTCGTGGGAATGTCGGCATTCATTGCGGCAGTGGCTAAAACTCCAATTGCTGCCATTCTGATGGTTCTTGAGATGTGTGGAGGGTATTCACTGTTACCCGCATTGATGATCGCTGCCACCCTTTCCTACTATCTCAGTGGAGATTACTCCATATATTCTGAGCAGGTGACAAACAGAGCAGAGAGTCCAGCACACAGAATGGAGATGTCCATAGATGTTCTCCAGAACGTGAAAGTTAAGGATGCAATGGTTCCGGCAGAAAGGATTGTTGCAGTCAGCCCTTATCAAAAAGTAAGCGAAGTGCTTGAGCTGATTGAAAAAACCGGGCATATTGGCTTTCCAGTCGTCAGGAAGGGAAAACTTGTAGGGGTTGTAACTTTCGAAGATGTTGAGAGAGTTCCCATCGAGGAGAGAGAGGCAAAGAGAGTTAGAGACATTATGACGAGGGATTTGATCGTAACTTATCCCGATGAGACCCTTGAGGATGCTCTGATCAAGCTTGTCGAGAAGGGGGTTGGAAGACTACCCGTTGTTGACCGCCAAGATGAAGGGAAACTTTTAGGTATGATAACGAGAAGTGATATAATGAAAGCTCACGCAAGAGAGGTTGCGAGGCTTGCCACATGAAAATTCTCCTTATTACTGGCAAACTCGCCGAGGAAATAGTCAGAAAATACGGACAGGGAGCGGATGTAAAGGTTTGCGATATTGATATTGCTGCCTTCATCACACCAACACTTCTCGAAGATGTTGATCTGAGTAGTTACGACCTCGTTCTGGTTCCGGGGCTTACCTATAACTACGACTGGGAGAGTTTTGAGAAAAAGAGAGGTGTTAAAGTTAGACTTGGCCCAATCCACGCCTACGACCTGCAGCACGTCCTTAGGGTAGCTGACAAAGTGGAGTTTTCTCATCAAATCCCTGCTTGCAGACTTATCGAGTCTGTTAAGGCGGATGAGGTTATCAGGGAAGTTGATGCCTTTGAAGAGAAACACCTTTTCAAGATTGGAGACGTTGCGATTGGTGGAGAAAGCAGAATGAAGGTTGTGGCAGAGATTGCCAGCTTTAAAGATTTTGACGACTTGGAAAGGAAAATTGAGTACTACACTGAAAGCGGGGCGGATATAATAGACATTGGGGTTCCACTTGAATTCGACTCCGAGTGGCTCTCCAAGGTTTTGAAGGTTGCCGTAGAGGTTTCGGATTTACCATTGAGCGTGGACACGTTCAGCAAGAAAGCCATCGAGATTGGGGTTAAACACGGAGTTGACATGGTAATGAGCATTTCGAGAGAGAACTTAGACGCTTTAGATGTTATAGAAAATCAGGCGGTTGTCGTGGTTGACAGGAACGTTGAAGGATTGACTAAGCTTCTTAACACAGTTAAAAAGAGAACTGAGAAAGCGATTGCTGATCCAGTCCTCGATCCGCCGCTGAGAGTTGCAGAGTCCATCGTAAGATATACGCAGTTCAGGGAGCTTGACCCTGAAACCCCAGTGCTCTTCGGTGCGGGAAATGTGACAGAACTTAGTGATGCCGATTCCATTGGTATAAACGCCATTCTTGCCTTTATTGCTGAGGAAATAGGATGTAATTTGCTCTTCACCACTGAAGCAAGTCCTAAAACCACAGGGAGTGTTAGAGAACTTAAAATAGCTTCCTACTTAGCCAAAGCAGCTAAAATAAGAGATTCGCCCCCAAAAGATGCGGGAGTGAGTTTACTTGTCCTGAAAGAAAAAGTTAGATACGAGGAGGAAAGAATTAATCTGAACAACGTTGTTGAGGCTGAAGAGAGCAGAGAGTTTATCCGTGACCCATTAGGAGACTTCATCATTCAAGTTGTTGATGGAAAAATTGTTTGCAGGCACGACAGTATGACCATCATTGGCAAAAAGGCGAAGGAGGTTGTTGATACTGCAATAAGGCATAACCTGCTCTCGAGGTTGGATCACGCTGCCTACCTCGGCAGGGAGTTGATGAAGGCGGAAATTGCAGCTCTTCTCAGAAAGAGCTATATTCAGGACAGAGACCTTAACTTTGGCTATTACCAGAAATAAAGAGTCTTGAAGTTTTGTAAAGGATTAAAAGCTCTATTCACTCCTGGCTGATTCACTTAACAAAAAGTTTCGTTATATATTCGGAGAGGTAAGAATTGGATGAGGTGGTGAAAATGAAAAGGCTAATTGGGAGGTTAATTGGTGTGGTATTGGTGCTAATGGCACTGGTGGTGATGACAGCTTCAGCGGCTCACAACGGGAAACCAGAGGAGGCAGGAGTAACTGTTGCTACAGATACTACTACCATCACCGCTACTGTTACAATGGGNCAGCACGGTGCATGGAAACCAGCAGTAGAAAAGCCCGCTGACGTAGGTGAGAAATACTCAAAGGCCAGAGAATGGTTTGAAGAGACGAAGAAAAAGATTCAGGAAGTGAAACAGCAAGCTCAGGAGAAGAGATTCGAGGCGTGGAAGAAACNCCTTCTTGCGTGGGTGGAAATGGGCAAAAGGTGGGTCGAAAGAGTTGAGTTGAGAGTTGAGAACCTTAATCTCGGAAACGAGAGCAAGGAGAGGTTGATGAACAAGCTTCAAGAGATAGAAAATAGACTCACCGAGATTGAGAGCGAAATTGAGGCAGCTCAAAACTACACGGAACTCAGAGATATTGCAAAGGAGATAAGGGGGATGTGGGGAGAGCTAAAGCAGGAGATGAGATACGCAGTTCATGGATATGTTATAGAAAAGTACCAGGAAATTCTTGAAAGGCTGAAACAGGTCAGGGACAGGCTTGAGGCTGTCGGACTCGATGTCAGTGAACTGAATGAGATAATAGATGAGATAGAGCAGGCAGTTGCAGAACTTGAAGACAGTGTGGGAACGCCCGAATTTGCTGAGAAAGTTAGAGAGATTAACGGGTTATTCAGGGAGGCATTTGGAATTGTGAAGGAACTGGCAAGAGAGGAGAGGGCTGAACAATACACGGGTTTCGTCTATGCCCATGTGGAGGGGTCCTTTGAGCTGAACGGAAACTTCAGCTTAGTGCAGATCAAAGGGGAGGGCAATGTCACGATTCCGGAAGATGCCATTGTTACTAAGGTCAACACTTCCGGAGTCAAGATGATAGTTGCAAGGGGTAACTTCACAGCGAGCGGAGAAGGAGAATTCAGAATCCTTGCACATGGCAGTGGTGAGCTTGTGCTTAGCGGAGAGGGTTATTACAGAGTTAAGCAAACGCCTACAGGGCCAATGACAGATGAGATTGAATTTGAAGGAGAAAAGACTGTAACCTTCGGGTGAGGGATGAACTATGAAGAAAAGATACCTTCTGATGCTGTTAATTGGGCTTGCAATAATCTTCGCAGGATGTCAGGGTAAAAAGACAGAGGAGAGGGAAATTGCTCCCTCACCAACACCGACGCCAACAAGTACAGTTAACGAAATAGTTCAGGAGAACGTTGATCAGGAGCTTCAGGAGCTTGAACAGCTGTTAAAGGAACTCGAAAGCTTAGATGACGTGAATTTGGAAGTTTAGTTTTTTATTTTTGTTTGTGGTTAAATATCGTAGTTTAGCCTTAAGAGGAAAACCAAAAAACTGATATTCCATCCTTAACATTCGTTGTCAATGAAAAACTACCTTATAATAACTTTATTGCTCGCAATTCTCCACATACCGGGATGTCTCGCGCCTGAAGAGGAGAGCTTTACACACAGCATAGACTACTCTATTTCTCTAACCCTTGGAGAACTTGTGGGTGAAGAGATTAGACCATCGTCAAAAATTGCCGAGCTGGAAAATGTCACTTTATTAGTTCCCCTGCCTGCGATTGATGGTAAACCCGTCGAGCTAAGGGACATGACGATCCCAGAAGGCTGGATGGTAGAGGTTGTTGAAACACCCTACGGAGTAATGCTGAAGCTGAGCGGTGAAAAAGTTAAAACTTGGAAAATGTCACCCATGCCAATCCCCGTTGAAGTAGGTAAAACTCCGACAGTAACACCCACCATGGTGAAAAGGGCAGTTAAATACGAATTTGAGCTGAGACTTGAACTTGAAAGGGAGATTAACACCCTTGATCCGCTCAGCGGGGAGTACGTTCTCCAACCCAAGTATGATCTGAAGAGGGTAAACTGCTCTGAGGAGTATCTAAAGCACTACAGGTATGTGAGATGCTACGATTACAGCACTATGGTGTTTTACAGCTCTTATCCAAAGCTCAACACCAGCATATACGTTTCGCTTGAGGGTAGGAATGAGTGGTTCCAGATGGGCTGGACGGGGAATGAGTTTTACGACCACATTTTAGCATTTATAACCAGCAAGGGATGGGAGGAGATAAAGGGAAGGCTGGAAACTGGGAAGGGCAGATACCTGTCTAAGTAAATTAATCTCTTATTCTTAAGTTGCCCGCCAACTCTTTCAGAACCGGAATCTCCTCAAGCTTTTGTTGATCAAGCAAATTCCAGTAGATACCATCAGGTCTCTCCCCTCTACTGGCTCTGATTGTCCTTTTTGGCGTTATAATGTAATCTACAGGAACATCATATGGCTCTTGAGGTAAACTCTCGTCAAGAACCTGAATTTCGTGGACAGTTGTTGCTATGGGCACGTCTCTGTCTATAACCCCTAACTCAAGAAGAATTCCAAATTCAAGTTCTCCGTAACCCATACCCTTTCCAATTCTCTCCCCAAAGCTGTTTACGGCAACGCTACCCTCAACGATGAGATCAATTACCATTTCTTTGATTTCTTCAAGGGTCAGTCTCTCACCAAGCTCAAAGGCACCCTTTATCGTCGAAGCTCTGCTAAAATCCGAAATCTTTTTTGGATTTAGGAGTAGAAATCCTTCTTTGATCCTGGGAGTTGGCATTATCAATAGCTTACCTGACTTCAACGCCTTTAGCCTCACTGGCTTCTGCGGGCTGTCTGGGTTAATCTTGACTATTTCAGCATTCCTCCATTCCCTCAGCCGAGTTAAAAGGGATGAGGCACTTTCTGCACCGATAAAATTTGGAATGCGGTTGTGGGGTGGTAGTGGAAACCTCGCTACCCCTCTTTTGAGCATTTCATCCCAGATTCTCTTTCTTATCTCGTCCTTATTCATTTTAGGACCTTAATCCCTCAAGCACCTCCTTCGCGTAGTCGAGCCTTATCTTCCCCTCCCTCACCATTACCTCAACAACCTTGTCAACCTCTTCTCCGCTTGCACCTGCCATTATCGCAAGATTTCTCGCATGCAGTTCCATGTGACCCCTCTGAATTCCCTCAGTTGCCAAGGCTCGTAGTGCGGCAAAGTTCTGGGCTAAGCCAAGAGCGGCAGCCACCCTTGCCAGTTCTTCGGCGGTCTTTACCCCCAAAATCTTGAGAGAAATCTTTGCCAGCGGATTTACCTTAGTCGCACCGCCGATGACGCCGACTGCCATCGGAACCTCTATGGTGCCAACGAGGTTACCCTTTCTGTCCACCTCATAGGTTGTGAGTGGTTTATATCCTCCAAGGGATGCGTAGCTGTGCGCACCAGCCTCAACAGCCCTGAAGTCGTTGCCTGTAGCAATCATCAAAGCAGAGATTCCGTTCATGATGCCTTTGTTGTGAGTGGCACATCTGTATGGATCGGCAGCGGCAAAGGCATAGGCGAGCATTATCCCTTCCACAACCTCTTCTCCACCAATAACATCCTTATCAAAAACAGCCTTCGCCCTTGCAAGTCTATATGATGCGAGATTGGAAATTATCCTCAGGTAAACTCTGCCACCCGTAATTCTCTCGACGAAGGGGGCAACCTTTTCACACATGGTGTTGACAGCATTCGCTCCCATAGCATCCTTCACGTCCACCACAAGATGCACGATGAGCATCTTACCCATGATGGTATCTACAACCCTCACTTCGACATCCTTACAGCCTCCCCCAAGGTTCACGAGCATTGGGTCGCACTCATTCGCCTTCTCGATTATCTCATCTCTGTGCCTTAAAACCTCAAATTTCGCTGAAACTGGATCTGCAAGCTTTGTAACCTGTATCTGTCCGATCATCACAGAGCCGGTGTAGTCCGTTGTAAACCCCCCGCTCTCCCTCGCCATCCTCGCTGCATTGCTTGCAGCAGCCACAACACTCGGCTCTTCAATGACCATGGGAATGAGGTAATCCTTCCCGTCAATGAGGAAGTTTGTTGCAATTCCAAGGGGCATCTCGAAAGTTCCTATAACGTTCTCGATCATCCTATCTGCTACATCCAAGGGTAAACCCTGATTGAGCACAGCTCTAATCTCATCATCACTCAATCCGGAAAACTCTGCGACCTTCTTAAGCCTCTCCTCAATGCTGAGCTTGTAAAATCCGGGAATGCGTGAGCTCATGACCGCTATAATCTNCCCTGATTTATAATGTCTTCGGTCAGTCGTATTCTCTCCAAGTTTTTCCGCACTTTGTGCAGCGGAAGAACCTCACCTCGCTCTCATCTGCTGCTCTCAACTGTCTCAACCACCAGAAGGCCTCGTTGTTACCGCATGCAGGGCAGATGGCTTTTGTTGTAGGCAGTGTTTTGAGATCCTCCCCCTCGATAACTGGCACTTCTTCCTTGTTCCTCTCAACCCTTATAACAATCTCCTCACCGCTATCTGCATCCTTCTCATAGCCACACTTTCTGCATACAAGCTTGTCGCCCTGATAAATCATCAGGCTTTTGCACTCAGGACAGAACTCCACGCAGCATCCCCTCCGCATCCTTTATCATTTTCTCATGGTCAAAAGCGAGCTTGGGGAGCTTATCGAGGCTGAACAACGCCACCTCCTTTGCATCGCTCCCCGCTTTAAGTTCTCCACCTGCAGGTAGAACGACAAAACAAACAGACACAAAATGCCCCCTTGGGTCTCTATCGGGGTCGGAGTAGACTCCAACAAGTCCGTGTATTTTTCCCTTCAACCCGGTCTCCTCCTCAACTTCCCTGAGCACTGCATCTTCCNCCCTCTCTCCGTACTCCACAATCCCACCGGGAAGGGCATAATGGTCTTTGAAGGGTTCATTCATTCTCCTGATCAAAACTATCTTCCCTTCATAGGGAACTATCGCGTCAACTGTAAGAGTGATACACTTCATGGAGAGAAAAGTTTCGCTCTCGTCATATATCTTTTGGCCTTCTCGACACTCCAACCCACATCTCCAATCTTCGAGAGATCGTGAGCATCACTTCCTATGGAGTATATCAGCTTTCTATCTCTGCAAAGTTCAAGAAAAGAGTCCGATGGGGACCTGTGAGATGAATTAAGCTCAATTGCAATTCCAAGCTGTTCAGCCATGTCAACGAGTTTCCTGTCCATTTCCGGGATGTTATCATCGAAGCCAAAAAGTTTTGAGAAGGGATGACCAATGACATCAATCTCGTTCTTTTCTATGCATCTCAGAATCCTCTCATAGTAATTTCTCCCGTAAACGAACTCATGGATGGAAGCGATAACGAATTCAAAGTCAAAATCTGGAAGTATTATCTCCCCAGCACCGTCAATACTGCACTCAATTCCACTGTATATTTTTACACCGTAAAGTGAGGATGCATTGTCAATTTCAATCTGCCTTTGTTTGGCTTTAGCCTCTGTAAGACCGAAGTATAACTCTACCGAGTGATCTACAACAGCTACAGCTTTCAGTCCAAGTTCCTTCGCCTTTCTCGCAATATCATCAATCGTCGCGCTACCATCCGAATAGGTGGAGTGAACATGCATATCCAGCATTTTCACACCACTACTCAGATTTACTCAGATTTCATAAAGTTGATTACCGGAATTATCACCATCTTGGAGAACTCAATAACCGCCGAGCTTTCGCTTACTATTGCTATCTGCGTTCCGTCAAGAAAGATTGACATCGTCTTCTCGTTGTCAAAGATGAAAAGACCATGACAGAAGTTTTTAAAGCTCTTTGCTACCTCCTCTTTTTTCCTGAACTCGTATGATTCTGCAGTTTCTATGATGCTTGCGTTTGATGAAATCAGGATGAGTTTACATTTTGCCTTCCTTAGGATTTCAGCCACAGAGTCAGGGATGTAAGACAACACACCGACTATTTCCTTCCTTGCATCCTCAACAAATTCCCTGATCTTCTCAAGAACCATTTCTCCTCTGTAAACCCTGATAATATCAACTTCTTCGGCCTCTATTTTCGGTAGTTCCCTCTTTAAATACTCAATGTTTTCATTAACTCTGCGAGAAAGGGCAAAGATGACATCTCTGGCACTCAAAGCCTTGAATTTTCTCGGCTTTCCAAAAGACTCTACAAGACCCTTTGATAGCAGAGAATCCATTACATCGTAAACAGACGTTCTTGGTATCCCGCTAAGCTCCGAAACCTCCTTGGCAGTTAAAGTTCCTTTTGATAGCAAAGCTACAAGGGCTTTCGCCTCGTAATCGCTGAGTCCAAAGCTTTTTAGCACATCAACTAACCCCATCGAAACCTTCTGAATCGTAAGGTATAAATAATGTTTCGTTTCCGCTACTACGACAGGTGATAAAAATGCGAAAACTTGCCCTAACTCTTGCTGCCTTATTGCTGCTGACGGGAATTGCATCTGCGCTGGATTACGAAGAGAAGCCGGATATAGCTGTTTCTTTTTACGGCTCGAACTACTTCCAGCGAGGAGATGAGAAAAATCTGATTCTGACGATTTACAACGATGCAAAGAATGAAAAAATACAGTATGATGACCAGCTGGAGGCAGGATTCTTTGCAGGCAGAGAGGATATGCTGTTCACAGCCTACAACCTCGATGTGAAACTTTATGGTAACGATTACATTGAAGTCAAGACCCCTGAACAGAAAATTCCCGCTCTGCCCCCAATGCAACCTGTAACCCTGAATTTTGTCGTGAAAATCAGCGACGATGCAAGGCCGGGAGAATATGAGCTGAATTTGAAAGTAGAGTATTACATTACTAACGATCTCAAAAGTTTGACGCCATTTCCTTCCACTACAATTCCTGAGCAAGAGCAGTTAGAGATCAAAGGAGGAGTTCAGACTGGAAACGGGACGATAGTCTATGTATACGAGTATCAGACGCAATACTACGAGTTGGAATACACCAAGAAGACAAAAACGATTCCGATAAAGCTCTACATAGATGAAAAGCCTGTAACCCTTGAGGTCGTGGAGGTAAAATCCGAAGATTTGATAGGGAAAGGAAAGGGCAAGATAATTGTCGAGGTAAAAAATAATGGAGACAAAACCGCAAAAAGCGCATACCTCGTTCTCGATACGCCGTCAGGTATAGAGGCTCAGGGGCTAAGCCTTCAGTCGCAGAATGTGCCGAGTATGCCAGTAAGCGGAGCGATGTCAGGCATNCCGGGAATGACTTCAATACCTTCAGGTATGACTGGAATGCCAAGTACGGGAACGACAACAGCACTCTCAACTGCAAAGGCTGCTTACTATGTCGGGGATATCAAACCCGGAGAAACTGCTGTCGCGACCTTTTACCTGAAAATAGAGACGGAAGACGGTGGGTCTTACCCATTACATATAAAGGCTGTATATCTGGACGAATATGGAAGGCTGACGGAGAGTGAGAGCACGACCTTTGGCATAGTCGTCAAAGATGCTCCACATATCACGGTGAAAAACGTCGAAAGCAGAGTTTACGTGAACGCAAAAGGAGAAGTGAGAGTGACGCTTGTCAGCGATACAGATTTGAGTGACGCGAGTGTTAGAATTTCTGCATATTCTCCGCTTTCCGTTCTGAGTTCCAAATACTACATTGGCGACATCAAGTCTGGAAAGGAGTTTACAGCTATTTTCAAGCTCAAGGCATCGAGTGAAGCTGAGGCTGTTACGTATCCCGCAGAACTTACGGTCGCATTCAGAACCATGGACGAATACGTGGAACTCGACCCAGTTAGAATCGGTGTAAAAGTCAATCCAAAGATGGAATTTGAAGTTCAGGGACAGCCAAGCATTGCCGCTGGAGAAGAGAAGATTTTAACCTTCAGAATCAAAAATATCGGAGAGTTCGAAGTTAAGGACGCAACGGCGAGGATAACCATTGTAGACCCATTCTCATCTTCTGACGACTCAGCATTCATCGGTGACCTCAAACCCGGAGAATCTGCGAATGCGAGCTTTAAGATAAGCGTTGACAGTGACGCCACACCCAAGCTTTACGCTCTGAACCTTGAGGTTAAATACAAAGACCCAGAAGGGGAGTGGGCCATTAGCGAGCCTGCGAAGGCTGTGATTAGTGTTGCACCAGCAAAGCCACCATATATGTTATATGGTATTGTAGGGCTGATACTGATTGCAGCGATAGTCGCTTACCTCAGACGGAGACAATGACGTTCGCTGAACTGCTCGAAAAAATTGCACATTTTGTAGCAAAGAGACCCGGACTTGTCATTTCCCTAATTTCCATTGTTATCATACTCTCCGCGATCTCCGCACAAAACATCACTTTGACTTCAGGAACAGAGTCTATGTTCAGTGAAAAAAATGTGATATACAAGCAATACAAGCTTTACCAGAAGGATTTTGGAGTTGGAGCTGAAGACTTGTTTATTCTCATTAAGGGAGACGATGTTGTAAGTCTTGAAGTGTATCAATATCTCCTCGATCTGCAGAAAAGAATTGAAAGCGTGGATGGTGTCAGCGGCACAGTTTCTCCTGCATCAATTGTAGCTAAGATTTACGGCTATCTACCCCCAGATGAGGCAAAAGTTAAGCAAGCAACTGGGCTTTACGCCTCCGATCTTGTTCCTAAGCCCACATTAGCCCTCATGATAGTGCACCTCGGAACGTCAGACAAAACCGAGCAGGAAGAGGTAGCGATTGAAGTTGAAAAGGTTATCAAGTTCTCAGAGCCACCAACAGGGCTGACTTTGCAGCTTACCGGTAGCCCTGCGCTCAGTTACCAGATTGAGAGGGAAATCGGAAAAAGCTTGGGCATAACAATGATGGCATCAATAATATTGATGATCCTTATCCTTTTTCTGACATTCAGTGGCGCTGTTAGAAAGAAATACACCGCGTTTATGCCTCTTCTAATCTCTGTGCTCTCCGTTCAGGTAGTTTACGGCCTAATGCCAGTTCTTGGAATCTCTCTCTCAGAGCACACAAACGGTGCTTTGCCTATGCTTATAGGACTGGGCATAGAGTACGGAGCACAGTTGCAGAACAGATACGAGGAAGAGAGGAGAGAAGGAAGAGGAGTAGACCAGTCCATAGTCATATCCGTTACAAGAACTGGATTGGCCATTGTGATGGCTCTCGTTACAACCGTTATCGGTTTTATGTCCATGCTTGCACCTGGGATACCAGCGATGGCTCAGTTCGGCATCGTCTCTTCTCTTGGTCTCATTGTTGCCTACTTCCTCACACTTACTTTACTGCCAGCCATATTGAAGACGATAGACCGCTGGAATGATAGAAAGCAGAGGCAGGATAGCATTGTATACAAAAAAGAGGTTGGAGGGGNGGTTGGGAAGGTAGGAATGCTCGAAAGGGTTCTTTCTACAGTCTCCGGACTAACAGCCTCCAGACCACTTGGAATTCTCGTTTTTGCATCTCTTATAGTCCTTTTTGGGCTATATGCCGCTCCGCAAATTGAGCTTGAAACGAACTACAACAAATATGTTCCGCAGAACATGCCAGCAATCCAGAGATTTAACGAAATCGAGAGGGTTGTGGGTGGGCAGTCAACTTACACACTGGTTCTGGCAACCGACGAGATCAATGCTGAAACCCTAAGAAAGATTGATGAGATGACAAAATACATTGTATCAAAAGAGGAGCTTGTATACGACTACAGTTCCATAACCAAGCTAATAGAGGGGGTAAGAAAGGCCTACGGTCTACATGGACTGCCAGAGAGTGATGCAGAACTTACCTATATCTTAAGCTCATTGCCAAAATCAGAGGTTGATAGATACATTTCCGGAAATCTGGTCGCGATACATTTTTCTTCCAATGCAGATACTCAGGACGAGTTCATATCTCTCCACAAATCACTGGAGAAAGATGTTGAATTTTACGGCTGGCATGGAGGATTCTACGTGACTGGAAGTCCCGTGATTTACGGTGAGATGGGCAGGCTGATGACCTCCGGTCAGACAACGATGACTGTGGTTGCATACATCTTCATTATCCTACTTCTGCTCGGAGTTTACAGGTCTTTGAGGAAAGCAGTTGTACCTTTAATAGCGATAACGTCCGTTATAGGAGTTATGAACACGATAATGTTTCTCACGGGCACCAAACAGACAATGATGTCCATCGCCTTGAACTCCATAACCCTTGGCCTTGGAATTGACTTTTCAATTCATGTGCTCGAAAGATATTTTGAAGAAAGGCAGAATTTCTCACCTGTTGCGGCAGTGAGGAGAACAATCGAGAGAACTGGAAAGGCAATAACAACCTCCGCACTTACGATGGCAGGTGGTTTCGGCTCGCTAATGTTCTCCACCTTCCCGATAATGCAGAATTTCGGGTTTATAGCATTGATAGCGATTATATTCAGCCTAATTGCAGCATTAACCGTTGTTCCAGCATTCCTCATGCTCACAGAAGGACTTGACGTCAGAATTTCTAACATGATAAATAGCTCCAGAAGCACGTGAGAGTTATACTGAGTATGAAGAAAATTTAATATATGTAATCCCAAAACTTTTTCGCAATGTTGAAAAAAATCTATTCAATTATGGGACATGGCGCATGTATAATAAAAGATGGCCAAGTTTCAGAAGTTTATCTTTTAAGTGATGATGAAGTGGAACTAATTTCAAAATTCGCTCCGCTAACCTTATCCCTCCCCGAAGACTTTAAATTTGGTATATTTGAAGATGAAGATGGAAGAGTTGTGATTTTGAAGTATTCTGAAGGTTTTGTAGGTCTCCCCACGCAAAAGGAGAACGTGATGGAGCTGATCAAAGAAATCGAGGTGAAATTGTATGATCAAGTTTTATCTTCTCAAAATGGGTGACGAAATCCAAGAGCATGGAGAGGGAGCAGAAAAATACAAAGGTATTCTTCTAAAATTTGACGAAATGGGTTTAAAGAGAGCCGTAATTCTTCTTCAAAAAGATGCACTTTATTTTGAAAAAAGTGGTGTCTCGGTAATCGTTTGTGTGAGTAGAGAGAACATCGGTGCTGCAAAGATATTTTCGAAGAAGATAATGAGCAAATCCAAGAAGGTAGACCTCAGCTCACTTGAGGAAATTTTTGAATTTGCTGAAGAACTTGAGAGAATGAACCTGAATGGTATTGCAAAGTTTCTAAGGTGAGACGATGCTGTACGAAGTTCTTGCAATCGTTTGCGGAGGATTTTTGGGGTTTGCAGCAACGTGGAAATTTGTCTCAACAAGCATTAAAGAGGAAAAAAAGAAGGAAGAGGAGATTAGAAGAGCAAAGATATCGTCAATTTCAACAGCCGTTGAAAAGAGAGTTTCTGAGAGTAAAATGACAAAGCCACCATCAGACCTGAGCGAATTTGTAGATTACCTCAGTGATAAATATATACTCGGAGAGATAACCATTCTGACTCCTGAAGGTTTGCCAATTGTATCAAATAGCTCAACTTATGAGGAGGATGCGGCAGTGGCTCCTGAAATTATGAGAGTTGCCAGAAGACTTCTCAACTCAGACAGAATAGTTCTCTCCGGTGAAGATAGCAGAATACTCGTCATGCAAGCAAACCCTGATATAATACTCCACGCAAAAATTGCGAGAGATATATCCAAGAGAGAAATGGACAGAATTCGAGATGAGGTAAACATGGTGATGGAGGGGTTGTTATGATACACGCTTTTTTAATTCTCCTGACCCTCACGACCATGCAGGCCAACCCCGGAGATGTTTTAGATGTAACCGTAAACGAGTCTGCAGTTCTGAGTGTGAATGATAGTTGCGTTTATTTCATTGAGAGCATGACGAATACCTTAGACGCTGATGCAGGAAGTCACGAGGTTAAGGTGGGGATAAATTGCTCTCCAGGTATCAAAGAGATAAAAGCCAGTGGAGAGACTCTGATGTTGATTAACGTTTCGGAAGCTAACAAAACGTACGTTTCAACCTACGCTGCTCAGATGGAAAGAAAAAACCTCGCCTTACAGAAAAAGATCGAAAAACTTGAAGAGAATCTGAATGAGATGAAGACAAAGTACGAGGAGAGTGAAAGGCAGAAAGCTTTGCTTAAAATTGATAACGAACTGCTTCAAAACCAGATAAAATCACTCCTCGATGAACTGAACAAGAGTCAGAAGGAGTTGAAAGAGAAGAAGGGGACTTTAAGTATCCTCCAGAGCCAATTACAATCTCTGAGCAGACAAAGCCAGATATATAGACTGGTGACTTTCTTCATTCTGTCGCTCTTCGTTGGCTCCTATGCCGCCTTGCTATACATGTCCAAAAAAGAATAGATTACGGCTTATATTTTTCACTTGAATTTGCTGTGAAGTTCTTTCCGAAGCTTGCGTGCATGACGAATTTGTAGTTAAGATCAGGCTTTCCTTCAACAAATGCGTCACCATGTGTGACGGCAACGATCTCCCCCACGAAGAAAGTATGATCCCCCGTCTCGACTTCCTCAACAACTCTGCACTCGATGTTAGCCTGACATTCCCTGATTGATGGAACTCTGACTTTTTTGGACTTAATCAGGGACAAGCTGAGCTTTTTAATCTTGTCCTCCTTGGCTCCACTCAACGTTCCAGCAGTCCAGACGTCCTTGAGCAGTTCTATGGTTGGAACTGCAACGACGAACTCACCACAGTCCTTGATGAGACTGTGGGTGTATCTTGTGTGACCAATAGCCACTCCGAGCATTTGCGGTTCAAAGGAAACGGGAACAACCCAATCCGCGGTCATAACATTCGGCTTTTCTACTCCTGACACTATCAAATACGTTCTCAAAGGATACAGATACTCCAACACACTCCCACCTCCTCAGTTTTCCGAACTCTTCTCCCGGAGAAGGGATATGAAATCTTTTGGACTGCTTACCGAGTAAAGTTCCTCCCTCAGAACGAAAATAACAGAGTCTACCCTCCTCTTGCAGTCCCTATCTGTAATATAGGCTGCTTTCGTTTCAAGAGCCTCCGAAATTTTTCCGAGTAATCTCGCTCTCTTCTCTATCTCTCTGACCTGCTTTATACCCGTTAGAATCTGCCTTTCTTCAACTCTTGAAACCGCATCAAAGGGAGCTTGCTTAACGGGATAAACCGAGAGGCCAATGAGCCTGAGCTGGTCGAGAATCTCTCCTTCTTTCCCCTCAAAACTTATATCCTCCTCCTCAATCTCATGATCCACGAAGTTGAGCAGATCAATCTGTTTTATCGCAAAAGTTCCCAGTATTTCTTCAATCTTCGCAGCTATCGGGAGTGAAGTATCAGTGCCCTCCTCATACTTCTTTATTGTTCTTCTCGAAACTCCCAGAAGCTTTGCCATCTCCCCGATACTTATTCCAAGCTTTTCTCTAACCTCCCTTATCTTCTCACTGTCCAGCTTCACGTAATATCCCCCGGGAGCAGAGTAAACATAGGGCGGAATGCCCTCAATAATGAAATCGTAAAAGGTGGCGAGATTTATGACAGGCAAGCCATAACGGGTGTATACTACCCCCCTTTCAAGGAAGTCGAACTTGAACCTCTCTCCTATTACCATCGGGCTCGCATCAAGTATCTTCGTCAATTTTTTCATCTCTTCTGCTGCTTCAGACTTCATGGAGTCAACATTGTAAAGAACTTTGAGAATAAGAATAAGATCGTCCTTTCTTGCAACTATATCAAAACATCTTGGCTTAGTTTCAGCTAAGTCTGCAACATTGAAATCCGCCTTTAGCAGAATTTTTACAACTGATTCAAGCAGCGCTGCGTGCATTTTTATTAGTGTATATGGATTACTATATAAGGCTTATGTCTTTAAAACCTCTCCATCAAAACCTCTCCATCCACACCCTCTTTACTGCCTGCCCCACAACCCTGAGACATTCATCTGCATTTTCTTTTGCTTTCTTTACAATTTCTCTGTAATCCACAACCTCATTCTTAATCCCGTGGGCGTAATTGTCCATCGTGCAGATTACTGCATAACTTAATCCAAGCTCCTTAGCTATTGTCGCCTCGCTACCTGCTGTCATGCCCACACAATCGGCGAAGTTTTTTATCATAGCGATTTCAGCTTTTGTTTCCAGTCTCGGTCCCCTTGTCTGAAAGTAAACCCCACCGTCAATAACCGGGAAGCTTGAAATTTCTCTCGCCGTCTCCACCAGCACCTTTCGGAGGTATTCATCGAATCCAGGAGTGATGTGGACAAGAGATTCGTTGTAGACTGTAACACCGCTGAATAAATCAATGTAATCGTCGGGTACTATTAGAGAAGGCAGGCTGTAATTTTCCTTAAGGCATCCCACCGAACCCATGCCTATAACATGGCTGACACCGAGAGATCTGAGGGCGTAGAAGTTTGCAGCATGATTGATTCTATGTGGAGGCTTGTTCTTCCTCTTTCCATGTCTCTGAATTATCGCCACGTCAATTCCGTCAATCCTGCCAATTTCAACCTCTGCAACTCCAAAAGGCGTTTCAATCTTCCTCTCCTCAACTTCGGAGAGCACATCTATTTCGAGAATGTGGGTTCCACCTATAATTCCGATCATTCACGCAGCCTCCAGTAAGTTCTCCCTCCTTCAAGTGTTTTTTCCACAACTCCTTTCAGTTCAAGAACCTTCAGGATTTCCTCAAATCTCCCCGGAAACGTTACCTCAAGATTCAGTGGGTTAAGACCTTTCTCTGCGAGCTGCCTCTTCAGTTTCGACTGACTTACCTCTCTCTCCTCCCTGAGAATATCAATCAGGAGTTTGGAGACGTCCTCAACAAAATTCCACGGAAAAATTATCCATTTGTAGTCGCTCAAATAGTCTCCAAGATAATCCGGGATGAATTCAGACTTTTCGAGCATCAGAAGTGATGCCGTTCTGACCTCATCCGCATTGATGACCCTGAGAGCTTTTTTCATCGTTGCTCCGGTGTTGACGAAATCGTCCACAAGCAGAACCCTCTTACCCTCAATAATTTTCTCATCTTTGCTAACGTCAACAGTATAAAGCTCTTCCACTGCAAGGTAATCGCTGAGAATGCTTCCGACAAAAAGACCGCCCTTAGCAAGTGCAACAACTGAAGTTGGTTTGTAATTGTCTCTAAGGATATCAAAGGCAACCCGTCTGCAGAGGCTGTCCACATAAGTCCAGCTGAGTATAACGTATTCCCCCATCTCACTCACCGTAGAACCTAAGCCTCACGACCTCTCCACCGGGTCTGTAAACGGCAACATTCCCCGGCATAGGGTTAAGGTTCACCTTTTTCTGAAATTCAGTCTGAGCCTGCCAAGTTGATGAGTTCACCATGAATACACCTCTGTAAAAACCAGTGCCGTAGGTGTGTATGTGCCCACAGTGCAGAATGTCGGGGACTTCATCAATGACCAGATAATCCTCCTTTTCAGGGGCAACAGGGCTTCTGCCACCATACATTGGGCTTAGATGTCTTCTCTTCAGCAGTTCCTCCATCACCTTTTGCGGCTCCTCATAACTCAGCCTTGGTATTTTGGCAACCATGTCGTCAATACTCCTACCGTGGTATATCAGCACCTTAATTCCCTCTATCTCGATGTATGCTGGATTGCCGACGTGGTAAACATTATTGGAGAAAAGCTTTCTGATTTCGCTTGGCAGTGCCGGCTGAGGTTCAGCCTGTCTCACAGCATCGTGGTTTCCGGGTGAGATTACAACCCGAATTCTTTTCGGTATGTCATCAATATGTGCCGCTGCACTCTCATACTGCCCGTAAATGTCCATAATTGCAAGGTCTTTCTCCTGCTCCGGATAGACACCTATTCCATCAACTATATCTCCGGCAATAACAATATATTTCACACTCTCAGCCAATTTTTGTCCTTTCTCACCACCAACTTCTCCATTCAGCCATTTGACGAACAGCTTCCATTCCTTCTCGAGAAACTCCTTGCTTCCAAAATGTGTGTCTGAAATGAAAATTATGGAGAAATCCCTTTTCGTCTTCTCCCCGTTCCCGTTAACCGGGACATCAGGAAAAACTATTCTGTCGGCAATCAGCGTATTACCCCTTAAAGTACCTGTAACGCCTACAACCTCATCACCAAGAAGTTCTGAGGCTATTTCAGCTGTCTTTCCACTTGCAACACAGTTTAAACTGCCCGTTGAATCTTCAAGCTGGACAACGTATCTGTCTCCCCTCTCCCAAACGTTCGTCACCATTCCAACAACGCTAACCTTCTCCATTTTCCTTTTTCCGACGTATGCGATTGGAACGGGATGCATCCGGGTTCGCAATATCCTCGAAAGCTTTTCGAGTCGAGAATTGAAGTAGCAGACGAAGTCCTCGACCTTCCCCTCACAGACGGAAATGCCAGTTATGTCCCTGATAACCCTTAACCCATTATTTTCTTTTTTCTCTGATTTTTCTTTTTTTACCTCACGAACTTCTGGTTTTACACTTTTTCTTGCTTTAATTTTCTCTACCACAGCCTTAACATCTTCCTCTCCAATTATAAACTTGCCATCTGCCATTTTACAAACTTCAGATATTATCTCCTCGTAGAATTCCCCGAAGCTGCATATAAGCTCAGCAGCTTTTGGGTTTATGTTGTAACCACGAACGAGAAATTTCTTCGCCACTGTCGCCACATCGATATTTTTAATTACCATTCCCTCTCCTCCTCTTAGCATGGATAGTGAATCGAAGTCTGTTCAGTTCATAAAAGATGTGGTCTCAACATTAATTATCGTTGCGGTCATAGTCGGTGGAGGAATTGCCATTACAGGCACATGGCCCTTTATGGTTGCGGTTGAGTCTGGTAGCATGGAGCCACATTTATATCCGGGCGATGTCGTGTTTCTTGTAAGCATTGCAAGGACGGGTGGAGTGGTTACTTGGGAGGAAGGAGTAAAGGAAGGATACCAGAGCTTTGGGAATTATGGTGATGTCATAGTCTATAAACCGAATGGCTATGGAAAGCCGATTATTCACAGAGCGATAGCCTATGTGCACAAAGGGGAGCATATACCAGCCATTGTTAATGGCCAGCTGGTTTACACAAACCAGATAGCGGAGAATGACGGATACATAACTCAGGGAGACAATGTTAATACGAACAAACTCCCCGATCAGGCAGTTCCAGCAGCGTTTTCACCAATTGGAGAGAGAATTAAGCCTGTAAAGGAGGAATGGATAATAGGGGTTGCAAAGTTCAGAATCCCTCTCATCGGCTACATCCGCTTGCTGATTCCCATTTAGTCTACCTCCGCTTTAACGGTAACAAAAACCGGACCGCGAACGTCAATTTTTCCTCTTTTCCAGAGTATGTATCTCCTCAGGTTGTCCTGAATGTAGAGGTTTATGTCTGAGAGGTTCTCTACAACTCTAACCTTTACCATAACCTCCTTATCACCCGCAAATGCAGCCTCCTCAATTTTCCTCGCTGAGAGGTAAGAGATGGCATCAATATATCTTATTCCAGTCGTTACGCCTTCCTCAAAGTAACTCCTCCACCTTCTCGTTCTCGGTATCCCGTATATATCCCCATTGTAAACAACAACTTCGTTGGCATAGGCAGGACCGCACAGCTTTGTGTTTTCCTCCTCTTCAACGACAAAAACTCTGACAGTTTTGTCAAACAAATCTCCTTCATATGCAAGGAACTTGCATGGACTTGGAGCTGAAGCATTTTTCTCCGCCGTTTCAGCAATACTTTTGGCGATTTTCAGACCAGTCACCGTCTGGGGGACACTCTTAAGCTTTATTCCCCTCGCTATGTCCGTATCACTCAGCCTGACCTCCCCATAAATCTGCGGATATACCATTTTTCTCACATCATCATATCCGTGAAGTATCATCGCCAATCTTTCAACGCCAAGACCAAGGTTCATGACGGGATACTGGATATCATACTCAGCAAGAGCGGTTGGAGAGTAAATACCGAAAGTAGCAATCTCTATCCAGCCATCACTATACTTCGTGCTTGAACCGACGAGTTTTGGGTGGAAAGCATAAACCTCTGTTTGAGTGTCGGGGATGTAATATTTGCTCCTCTTCTCATCCTTTCTGAATTTGAACTTTTCAAACCCGAACTGTCTCAACAGGGCTTCGGCAACAGCTTTGCCGTCATCAACATCTACATCTTCGTCAACGAGAACACAGCTTGCAGAGAAGTAGCTGTAAAGCCTTGTCGCGTCCTCTCCCTGCTCCTTCCTGAAGCACCTGTCTATGCTGAACAGCTTTATTGGGAGGGGGAGCTTGTCGGCTATGTGGCTAAGAGTTATGAACCAACCTGTAGTCATGTGGCTTCTCAAAGTCAAATTGCTTGGCAATGGTTTGAGTTCTTTAAATTCCGGAAAAACCTCATCAAGAATTCTAACCGCAGTTATATCATCAACATCGAGGGCTTCGGCGATCAAATAGCTCAAATCGTCACCATCAATTTCTCCCTTTTTGTAACGATGGAAGATTTTCTTAATGTCCTCTGCTGCTTCTCCAACATTCTTCCCAGTTATCTTCTCAATTAAGCTGATTTTGCCAGCAGACATTCCTACATTAGGTTTTGGAAGTGACGCGAGGTAAAAACAGCGGTCGAGGACTGCAAGAGCTTCCTTACCGAACTGCTTCCTGACATGAACATCCTCGACGATGACAGGGTTAACGACTTCGGAAAAGCCAATTGAAAGGTAAGCCCTTCTTAATCTTTCTATTGTTCTAAAAACGGGATGTTCGGCACCAAATTCAAAACCAATTCTGGGATAAACCTTATTTGGGTCTCTTGTTCCCAATATCTCCTTTCCTGTTTTCCATGCCTCCTCAAAGTCTCTCCGCGATAGTTCCCTGTATTTCTGGGGGTCGAATCTCATACTGGCTGAACAAACAAAAGGCTATTTATCTTTGTTGTCTACCCATTGATGTGATAAAAAGAGATAAAAAGAGGGAAAGCAGAATCGCCAAGGAGAGAGTTGTTTACCTGATAAAAAGGGCTGAAGAATGGAAAAACAAAGACTACGAGCTTGCAAGGAGGTATGTTGAACTTGCAAAGAAAATAGCGATGAGATACAGGGTAAGGGTTCCGAGAGGTTTGAAAACAATTTATTGTAAAAAGTGTCTGTATCCCTACAAATCTGACAGATTCAGGGTAAGGGTAAGAAAGGGCAGGGTTATAGTCACCTGCCTGAACTGTGGCTTTGAGAGGAGGATTCCTGTCAGGTAGAAAAAATATCGGTTATTTTTAAAGTCAGAATAGAAAGAGTTTTACACAAAAACGTGTTATGGTTCAGAGTATTCTATAATCTTATCAAATTCTTCTTTTTTATAAATTAAGTAAATTACAAGGATTTTTGCAGCAAGTGATCTTATAAGCACTTCATCAATTTTGAACATACAAGGATAGAGACCATGAAAAGTTCATCACTCTTCGTTATTTGCTTGCGAAGATTTTAATCTCCAAAAAAGTTAAACTCGGAAAAAACAAGTCAAACATCACTACTTCTTAGGCACTCTGTCAAAATAAGGGCTCTTACCAAGAGCCGAAATCGGAATTCCCATCACCACATCTGCATCAATAATTCCAAGAATCTTTGCCGCGATTCCAATCCTGTACATTATTCTCGTATCCACCCCAATTATCCCGGAAAGCTTCACCGCCGAACCAAGGGCGATTCCGAGATCTATCATTCTGAAAGCACAGTTGGGACCGGTAAACTTCTTCCCTTTCCTTCCAGCCTTCTTGAATTCAGCACAGCTCTCGAATCCACATGCCCCGCAGTTAACCCCTACGCTTTTTTCACCCTTCGCTCCAAGCAGCAAAACGGCCTGAGATTTTCTCACACTCTCGGCATCTCTTATAAAATCCTTATCACCCTCTTCCGCCATCTCCTCCATTTTTGCAGCTATCTTACTCATTTCTTCGCCATCAACGTAAACAATCTCTATGACGTCTTCCCCCTTTGATTTTGGTGCTGTTCTCGCTGACTCAGCCATAAGATAAGCTGCAATCTTTATACCCTCATTTTTGAAATCCCTCTCATTCAGAATCATGGAATGAATAGCAATATCAGAGATAAGTAACTTTTGCTCTAAGACATGTGAAAAAAATTCCAAATCCCTCAATCCAAAAAGGACTTGCGTTTTGAGTATTTGTATCTACTGTTGCAATTAAATTTAAATTTTGTTTCGTAGAGGGCGAAAAGTTTAAAATAAAGAAAAAAATAGTTTAAGATGGTGGGCATATGGAGGTTCCTGAGTTTATCAAAAATAGATACTGGCTTGAGAAGTCTTGGGTCGAGGGCTTGCCAGCAGATGTAGAAATTCCAGAAAAGCCCATTTATGAAGTTATAGATGAAGCATGCCAAAAATACGCAGAAAGGACGGCAATAATCTTCTACGGATTTGAAATAAAGTATGGCCAGCTTAAGGAATACATAGACAGGTTTGCCACCTCACTGTCGAATATGGGTGTGAAAAAGGGGGATGTTGTTGCCATCTATGCCCCCAATTGCCCGCAATTCGCCGTAGCCTACTATGCGGCAATGAAGGCAGGTGCGACAGTTACAGCCCTTTCTCCACTATTTGCTCCAAGAGAAGTTGAGTATCAGTTAAATGACAGTGGAAGCAAAATTCTCATAACTGTGGAGCAACTATATCCAAACTTCGCCAAAGTATGTGAAAATACAGATGTCAGAGAAGTTATAGTTGCAAACATTGCTGGAGGAGAGGCAAGGGTTGACGGGAAGTTCGTGGACTTCCGCGAAATGCTTGTATCCGAACCCGATCCTCCTGAGGTTAAATGGAACGTCAGAGAGGACGTTGCAGTTCTCCAGTATACAGGCGGTACAACAGGACTGCCGAAGGCTGCAATGCTCACACACTACAATGTGGTGGCGAACCTCTATCAAATCATGCCGCTTACAGAGATAATAAGGAGGTGGCTCAAGTCACACAGGGTAATCAGGGAAGAGGGAGAGTACTTGGTCATAGACTTCGACGGGAAGGAATACAGAACATTTAAAGACTACTACGAGAAAGACTACAGCCCGAGATGCGCAATTCTGCCATGGTACCACATTTACGGGCAGACAGTTGATTTGAACAGCGGACTTGCCACAGGAGATATCTTGGTAGTTTTTGCACGGTTTGAGCCAGAAAAAATCCTTGAAGCTATTGAGAGATACAGAATAACCACCTTCATGGGGGCTCCGGCGATATTCGTTTACTACGTCAACAATCCAGAGTTGATGAAGAAGTATGACCTCACCTCACTGCTCTACGTGAACAATGGAGCCGGACCTATCCCACCAGAGATTGTGGAGAAGTGGGACGAACTTACGAAGGATGCAGGTAGAGGTATTCTCGTAGAGGGTTACGGACTGAGCGAGACTTCTCCCGTCACACATACAACCTTCGGCCCACCTTTCAGAAAGAGGAAGATCGGATCAGTGGGGCCGCCGATTCCCAACACCTATGCTGCTGTCATTGATCCAGAGACAATGGACTTCCTTGGTATAGGTGAAGAGGGAGAGATCGTTATCTCCGGCCCACAGGTCATGAAGGGCTACTGGAATCGCAAGGAGGAAACCGAAAAGGTGTTTTTCGAAGCAGGTGGAATGAGATGGCTAAGAACTGGAGATATAGGTAAGATGGATGAAGACGGTTACTTCTACATTGTTGACAGGCTGAAAGACATAATCAAGTACAAGGGACACAGTGTCTATCCAAGAGAAATTGAGGATGTGATGTATGAGCATCCAGCCATCAAGGAGGTTTGTGTGGTCGGAATTCCGGACGAGGTTGCAGGTGAGACTATTAAGGCTTTTGTGGTTCTCGATGAGAGGTATAAGGGCAAAATTACAGAACAGGACATCATTGAGTGGTGTAAGGAAAGAATGGCCGCCTACAAATACCCAAGAATGGTGGAATTTAGGGATGAACTACCCAAATCAGCCGCAGGAAAGTATCTGCGTAGGGTTTTGAGAGACGAGGAGTTAAGAAAGAGAGGAGGNGATTGAGTGGAGGAAGTGTATATTGTGGAGTTTTTGAGGACTCCGTTTTCGAGAAGCAGGCCTAAGAAGCCTGAGAGAGACGTCTTCCACCAGATAAGGGGAGACGACCTTATGGCAATGGTTCTTGACAAGCTACCCGAAAGGGCAGGAATAGAGAAGAGAGATGTAGAGAGAATTCTTGTCGGATGTGCCTTCCCTGTTTCAGAGAACTGGGCGTATGGAGGTAAGGGGCCAGCACTTCTGGCGAAATATCCTGCAGAAACCTCCACGACCCACATAGACATGCAATGTGCCTCTTCATTAGTAACGACTGCCTACGCGTATCTCGAAATTGCTACTGGCAATGTTGATGTTGCTATCGCGGGAGGCTACGAGCACATGACAAGAGTTCCTATGGGTGCAGATAACCCTCACATCACCCCGAATTTCAAGCTGGCACAGGAAGAATACAAAGAGTATGACATGCAAACTGGCTTTATAATGGGTCTGACAGCAGAGAGGCTTTTTGAGGAAGCAGAATACCTCACAAAAGAGGATCTCGACAAATGGGGATTAAGAAGTCACCAGCTTGCCGCAAAGGCTCTGAAGGAAGGATACTTCAAGGGAGAGATAATGCCCGTCGAAGCACCACAGGCAGATGGTAGCGTGATTACTGTTGATTCTGACCAGTCTATAAGAATGGATACAAATCTTGAACAGATTGCCTCTCTCCCACCAGCTTTCAAGCCGGGTGGGGTTATCACCGCTGGCAACTCCTCACCGCTCAATGCGGGGGCGACAGGATTGTTGCTTGCCTCAAAGAAGAAGGTTCAAGAACTTGGACTGGAACCACTTGCAAAAATTGTTGCCTACGGTACAGCAGGAGTTCCGCCCTATGTGATGGGCAAGGGGCCAGTGCCTGCAAGCAGAAAGGCTCTGGAAAAGGCTGGGCTGAAGGTCAGCGACATTGACTACTGGGAAATAAATGAGGCATTTGCGGTTGTCACACTCTACGCCATCCACGAGCTTGGAATTGAGCCTGAAAGGGTAAATATTAAGGGAGGAGCAATTGCTATCGGACACCCGCTTGCAGCAAGTGGTGCAAGACTGATCGGAACTCTGGCCAGAATCCTTCAAGAGAAGGGNGGAGATTACGGAGTCGCTACAGCTTGCGTTGGCGGGGGACAGGGTGCTGCTGTTGTGATAGAGAGAGTCTGAAATTGTTAAATATAACTTAATTCATAACTATTTTTTGAGGTGGAAAAATGAGAACTTCTGAAGAATATAAGCAGGATTTATATAGGTTAAAACCAAATGTATACCTTCGGGGAAAGAAAGTTGGTAGAGAGAGTCCTGAACTCAGCGGCGGTATAAACATAATCTCAAAAACTTTTGATTTGGTAGACGAGCCATATTTCAAAGACCTGTTAACCGCAAAATCCCACATCAGTGGCAAGAGAATCAACAGGTTTACGCATCTACATCAATCGGCAGACGATCTGATGAAGAAACAGGAGATGACAAGAAAGATTTGCAGGTTGGTTGGAGGATGTATTCAACGCTGTATGGGATGTGATGCTATAAACGGTCTTTCAATCGCAACCTTTGCCGCTGACATGGAGCATGGCACCGACTACCACAAGCGGTTCATGGAATACGTAAAAGAGTTTCAGGAGAGAGACTTAGTGGCGGCATGTGCTCAGACGGATGTTAAGGGTGACAGAAGTAAGAGACCACACCAGCAGGATGACCCAGATATGTATGTCAGGGTAGTGGAGAAAAGAAGTGATGGTATAGTCGTGAGAGGTGCAAAGAACTGTATAACAATGGCTGCAGTAGCGGATGAGATAATTGTTGTCCCAACAAGAGCTATGATGCCTGAAGACAAGGATTACTGCGTAGCCTTTGCTGTTCCGGCAGATGCAGATGGAGTCAAGATAGTGGCAAGAACGTCAAGACTCAGGGCACCTGAACGTCTCAACATGCCTCAGGGTGAGTTGGGTGATGACGAGAATATGGTCATCTTTGATGATGTTTTCGTGCCATGGGACAGAGTATTCATTTGCGGTGAGAACAGACACGCGACGCTCGCTGCCTACCTCTTTGCTCTCTTCCACAGACACAGCTACACCGGATGCAAACCGGCAACCACGGATGTAATTATGGGCTTCGGTGCCCTGATAGCCGAATACAATGGTGTTTACGGAAAACACAATATAAGGGAGAAACTCGTTGAACTTGCAGCTACTGCAGAACTTGTTTATGCTGCCGGAATAGCTTCTGCAGTCCACGGCACAAAAACCCCCGCCGGAACCTTCATGCCGAATGAGGTTTATGCCAACGTGGGGAGGCGACATGCAGGTTTGAACTTTTACAAGGAACTTGAGATACTTGCAGAACTTGCAGGCGGTTTGCCAGCAGCGCTACCCTTTGCGGAGGACTTCCTGAACTCTGAGATTGGACCGCTCATCAAGAAGTATATAAAGCGCAGAAGTGATGTCCCGGCTGAGGATGTCTACCGATGCCTATACGGAATTTCGAACATTCTTTGTTCATCACTTGGAGGAGTGCAGGCTGTTGCAGGGGTGCACGGTGGCGGATCACCGGTTATGGAGGATATAGCAATCTGGAGAACTTATGATTTCGAAAAGAAAAAGGATATAGCCAAGTTCTTGGTAGGGATAACTGAAGAGATACCCAAGGACTGAATTTTCAGTCTTTTTACTTTTTTGGGAAAAATAAAAAATATTCACATCAGAGGATGCTTCCTCACACTGCTAAGCCTCGAAGGAATCTTGCCGAGCAGTGATCTACCAATAACCTCAAGCTCGATCTCCCTTGTGCCC
>Ga0180907_125_pt1 | contig 33630 bp, 37 predicted proteins | sample Deesub1362A_J573_FD_124170 | JGI IMG/M metagenome (GOLD analysis project Ga0180907, IMG submission 124170) | Archaeoglobus sp. JdFR-39
CCTTATCTTCCTCTCTGTTAATCTGCCGTAACCCATCAGTTGTTTGAGGGTATTTAAAGTCAAATTTTTTGGGACTATACACAGCATTTTCCATAGCTAAAATTACTCTTGTCTTATAAAATTTTTTGGAGGAGAAATGGTGTTTGGGGTTTAGAAAACTGAGCTTCTGAGGTAAAAAATTAAGAAGTCATATGGTTTCCCCAGTTCTTATTTTTACTGACTTCTCCACTGGTAGGACGAAGATTCTACCATCTCCATATTTTCCTGTTCTTGCCGAGTTCATTATGGTGTCTATTATCTCCTCGACCTCCTCATCGCTCGCAACTATCTCTATTTTCGTTTTTTGTAGCATGTCTACTTCAATCTCTCTACTCCTAAACTGGAGTTTGATTCCCTTCTGCTCTCCTCTTCCCTTCACTTCGGTTACTGTCATACCTACAATTCCTTTTTCCTCCAAAGCCTTTTTCACACNCTCCAGCTTTTCAGGCCTTATTACGGCCACAACCATCTTCATACCAATCCACCTCACGTGTAGGCAACCTCTTCGTGTTGCGAGATGTCTAAGCCAACGTATTCTTCCTCAGCGGTAACCCTCAGCCCCATCACAATATCAACGATCTTTGCAAGCACAAGAGAGACAACAAAGGCGTATGCAACAGTGGCGATGACTGCTATCACCTGAGCTCTCAGTAGCTCCGCATTTCCAAGCAGCAAGCCTGTGTAATAGTTTACTTGTGGCACTGCAAATATCCCCACTGCTAAACTACCCCAGACTCCACCGATACCGTGTATAGCCCAAGCATCCAAGCTCTCGTCTATTCTCCTCCTTATCCTGAAATCCATGGCGAGATAACAGAGAATTCCGGCACCGATTCCAATTACAAAGGCACCCTTCACATCAACAAAACCCGCTGCAGGAGTTATCGCTGCCAGACCTGCAATTGCTCCGCTGACTATGCCAAGACTGCCGGGCTTACCCTTAATCCACCCAACTATCATCCAGACTATTGCAGCTATGGCTGCAGAGGTGTTCGTTACAACTACTGCATTTGCAGCAAGCCCGTTTGCTGCAAGAGCGCTCCCTCCATTGAATCCAAACCACCCGAACCACAGCAGAGCTGCACCGAGCAAGGTCATCGGGACGTTATGTGGTTCGATCGAGTATTCATCAAACCCACCTCTCTTTCCGACTACCAATGCGAGAGCGAGAGCTGCAAAGCCAGAGCTTATATGGACCACTATTCCCCCCGCAAAGTCTACTGCTCCGAGTTTTGCAAGCCATCCCCCACCCCATAGCCAGTGTGCGAAGGGAGCATAAACGAAGGTGAGCCACAGGATGCTAAAGACGATGAACGAAGAAAGCTTAACTCTCTCAGAGATTGCTGAAGTCAAAATTGCAACTGTTATTACTGCAAACATCATCTGATATATCACGAAAACGAGATGGGGTATTGTCAAACCCTCCGCGTCTTCAAGCCCTACGCCGTTCAGAAAAACGTAACTGGCATCTCCGATGACTCCTGAGACGTCATTGCCAAAGGCTAATGAGTACGCATAGGCAACCCATAGGACGCTGACAAATATTAGACTAACAAAGCTAAGAGCTATCATATTCACTGCATTCTTTCTCCTGACCATACCGGAGTAAAACAGACCAACTCCGGGAGTCATTAACATAACCAAGGCTGTAGATGCCAGTATCCATGCCGTATCTCCGCTATCCATGTGTTCAAAATTTTGGGTGGATTTAAAAATTTTTCTCATACTTTCTGTTACATTCTAAATAAAATTTAATTTTCTTAGAGTTTTTTGTAGTTTTCTTCAAATACATTGCTACCTAATACAATTTTTTATGTTAATTTAACTAATTCATATACTAACCAGATAGCATTATCAACAAAGATGGGTGAGAAAGTTTGTGAAATGTGCAGTAATTGTTGTACTGGATGGTGTAAACCACAACGTTTTCTGGAAGTTGTATAACTCCGGTAAACTCCCTTTCATTGAAGAAATTTCTAAAGAGGCCCTTGTGATAAAAAAGTGCTACTCAGTTTTCCCTTCAGCAACCGTGAGTGGTCATGCATCCATATCTACTGCAAAACATCCGGGCGAGCATGGACTTGTCGGACAAGCATGGTTCGACAGAGGGTCTGGTGAGTACATAGGATATGACTTCGAGCTCACAATGCCAGACAACTGGATAGATGCCTCAACCAATTTAAACGATGAGCACTTGCTGGCAAAAACGGGATTTGAAATGGCAAAAGAACATGGATTGAAAACCTTCAGCGTGGATCTGGTCAGGAAGGGGGCGGATATTAAAATGAGCTTTATAGCTCCGGGAGAGGATAAGGGTGTGGGAGTGGCGAGCAAACTGATGTTCCTCAGGAGATTTGCCAGATACAGAGGAAAGAAGAAGAGCTCATGGATCAAAAAGTTGATTTTGAAACTCTTTCCCTTACATGTCCTGCAGCACGAGATTGCTGTTAGAAATGCTTTGAAGGCAGTAGGAGCGGGATGCAGATTTGGAGTTACTTGGTTTATGGAAACTGATGCTGCTTCACACCTATTCGGCCCTGACAGCTTTGAGGGGGAGGAAGGTAAGCCATACATATACGACTCTGCTGAGGACGCTGTAAGAGATGCTGATGAGGAGCTTGAAAAGCTGTACAAAGGGATTTCCAGAAACTACGACCCAATCATCGCCATCGTCACGGATCACGGACAGATAAGGCTGAAAGACGGTGAGAGATACCATGTTGATCTCGCGGAGGAGTTTGAGAGGGAGGGGATTAACGCTTTCACAAATCTTGACCTTCGGGAGTACGAGAAAAGAACCGGAAAGACCGGAGAAGTAGTCTTTGCTCCAAGCGGTCCGAGAATGGCTCATATATATGCACTGAAAAGGCAGGAAGATGTGCTTGAAGCCCTTAAATCCTTTGAAAGTGTGGAGTTCATTTTCTTCAAGCAAAAAGGGCGTATTTACCTCTCGAATAGGGATGAAGTTGTTCCGTTGAATGACTACGAGTTCAGCAGTGATTATCCAAGGGCAAAGCAGCGGATAGAGGGGCTGATGAGAAGCGAACGCTGTGGAGATTTCGTAATAACCGCAAAACGTGGATTCGAGTTTGAGAAAGCTGACCATAAAGGTGCTCACGGAGGATTACACTTTGAAGAGTCTACGGGATTTGGCTTAATCCACAAAAATGGCCAAAAAGAAGTTCAGAAAGAAGAAGGAGAAATTACAGAGATTTTACCAGCAGTTATGAATCTTCTTTCCGTTTAGCGTAGCAATCCAGCGGTTTGTTCTCGAATATGGCTGCTAAACATAAATTGCAGGATTTGCAGTCGCTCTTATCAACCTCACCCTTCATCATCTTCAACGGCAGATAGGGGTCTCTAATGAGCGGTCTTGACATTGAAACAAAATCAACTTTCTCAAGCAGCGATTCAGCTACTTCAAGACTTTTTATCCCTCCAACAGCTATGACAGGCATGCTAACCGCATCTTTGATTCTGAAAGCGTATTCTTTAAAGTAGGCTTCACCACTCTTCGAAACCTTCTGGCTGACAACGTTGTATCTGTTGTGGTAGATTGACTCATACATCCCCCCGCTTACCTCTATCGCTTCGAATCCTGCATCATCGAGAAGCTTTGCAATTCTAACAGCTTCGTCAATCTCGAGGCCACCCGGAATAAAATCGCATGCGTTCATCTTTATCATCACTGGAATTTTGCTCCTCTCCCGTATCCCCTCGAATATGTCGAGCAAGATTTTTGCCCTCTCCTGCCCGTATTCATCTTTCCTTCTGTTAGTGTATGGAGATATGAACTCGCTGAGCAGGTATCCGTGGGCTGCGTGAAGCTGCACCGCATCAAACCCTGCCTTCTCAGCTCTGATTGCCGCGTTTATGAAGTCATCAATAACCCTCTCGATGTCATCTCCCGTCATCTCCTTTGGCTCAATTCCTGTAAAAAGGTCTTTTACCGCTGAGGGTGCGATGGCATTTCCGAGCAGTGTCTGTCTGCCTGCATGAGCAATCTGAGCTACAAAAACGACATCTCTGTCAACGTCCTTTACCTCAGAAACGAGCCTCGACAACCCCTCAATGTGCTCGTCCCTGCTTATCCCAGTCATCTTGTATGACGATCTTCCATCTTCGCTTACATACATGTATCCAGTAACAATTGTACCAACACCACCTTCAGCGAGCTTTTTGTAGAGTTCTATCAGCTCAGGAGTTACAAAACCCTCCTTAGTTGCCATTGACTCTGCTGTCGCTGATCTTACAAGCCTGTTCTTCATTTTAAGATTTTCAGTTTCGGCTGGGGTGAACAGCATAGACTTACTGTGCGAGTAAAGATAAGTATTTTTCCACAAAAATTCGTAGAGCATCAATCAAGAAGCCAGACAACCTTCTTGTCAACATCCCTCCTCGGAGGAACTGGTGGCTCTTTTGCTGGGTATCCAACAGTTATAACAGCAACGAGCTTTTTTCCTTCCACCTCAAGAGCTTTGTTTATTTCATCCTCAACATGAACTGGTCCGGTCATCCAGCACGTTCCAAGGCCAAGAGAGTGGGCAGCAAGAAGCATATTCTGGATGGCAGCAGCAACACTCTGAACATCGCTGTAATCATCACCAGTTGGGGTGTAATAGGCGAATACAGCTGCAGGAGCGTTTCCAAGATTTTTGAAGAACCTTTTTGTCTGCTCTATTACCTTCGGCGTCTCAGCAAAGAACCTCTGAAGACGTGGGAGGATATGATCATACCCTTTCTGGACTATATCTATGAGCTTTTTCAGCCTCTCACCTGAAACGACAACAAAAAACCACTGCTGCCTGTTCATGGCTGAAGGCGCCCACATTGCAAGTTCGATAATTTTCTCAAGCTTCTCTCTTTCAACCGGCTTTTCAAGATACATTCTGTGACTTCTTCGAGTTTTTATCACCCTTTCAACACACTCGAACAATTCCATAAAGTTAACGATGAAGGTAAGATAAAAACATTTTGAAAACACCTTTATATTCTCACGCTCATTTGTTTCAGATGATTACAGGAATCGTATTCCATGAGGAGTACCTGAAGCACGAGCAGAGTCCGACACATCCTGAAAGGAGGGAAAGGCTGGCATACACAATGGATCAGTTGAGGGAGGAGGGNATTTTTGATTCGGAGAACATCAGGATTCTCGAACCCTTTAAAGCATCCATCGAGGATGTTCTTGAGGTGCACACCCGTGAATACGTTGATTTTTTGATGGAGGAGAGTAAAAGGGGCGGAATTATTGACTGGGACACAAACATCCCTGTAGGCGTTTTTGACCGTGCCCTTCTTGCTGCTGGCGGTGCTATCAGGGCAGCTCAAGCAGTGCTGAATGGAGAAGTGGATAACGCTTTCGCAATGATTAGACCTCCGGGGCATCATGCAAAACCACACATCGGTGCGGGATTTTGTTATCTCAACAACATGGCGATAATGGTGAAATGGTTGCTGAAGAATGGGTTTGATAGGGTCATTATTCTCGACTGGGATGCTCATCATGGAGATGGAACTCAGGAGATATTCTACGAGGATGACAGGGTTCTTTTCATCTCCACTCACCAGATGCCGCTCTATCCCGGAACTGGCTATCCTGAGGAGTGTGGGATTGGAAGAGGAGAGGGATACACAGTCAACATCCCACTCCCACCGGGAACGGGNGATGAGGGGTATATGATAGTCGTAGAAGAGGTAATTCAGCCGGTCGTTGATGAATTTCAGCCTGAGTTCATTGCAGTCTCTGCTGGCCAGGATAACCACTTTACCGATCCCATTACGAGCTTGGCTTTGACTGCGAGGGGATATGCAGAGATGATGAGAAGGGCAGTTGAGATGGCTGAGAGACATTGCAAAGGGAGACTCGTAGCTGTTCTTGAAGGTGGTTACAGTGTTGAGGGGGCTTTACCCTATACCAACCTCGGAATTATCGCCGCAATGGCTGGTATGGATATATCATGCATTCGTGAGCCGGAAAACTATCTTGCAGAGCTTGCATGGAGGAAAAGAGAGTCCTCACTCGTTAAGCTAAGAACCAATATTGAGGATGTTAAAAAAATACATTCAAAATACTGGAAGTGCTTTTAATGAATCTTGAAAAGCTGAAAGCAATTCAGGAGGAACTTGCGAGAAAGGTGGTTCTGAAAGATATGTACTCTCTGGACGAGGTTAAATATGTTGTGGGTGTTGATCAGGCTTTCCTGAATGATGAAGTCGTGTCTTGTGCTGTAAAATTCACCTTTCCAGAACTTAAGAGGGTTGATGAGGCTGTCAGTGTTGAAAGGGNGGAGTTTCCTTACATTCCCACCTTTTTGATGTTCAGAGAAGGTGAACCGGCAGTAAAGGTTGTTAAAAAGATGGTTGAGGAGAGAACCATTATTTTGGTGGATGGCAGCGGGATAGCACATCCAAGAAGGTGTGGTTTAGCGACTTACATAGCTATATCCGTTGGAAAGCCTGCGGTTGGAATAACGAAAAAAAGACTGTATGGAGATGTGGTGGAAGAGGGGGGATTGGTGAAACTGAAAGAAGGAGACAAGACGATTGGCTACGTCCTGAAGACTTGTAAGAGGTGCAAACCAATCTACATTTCTCCCGGAAGCTATATCTCACCTGAAACGTCCCTGAAGATCGTTCAGATGTGTTTGAAAGGCTACAAACTTCCGGAGCCGGTGAGGGCTGCACACAACCTCGCCAGTGCGGTGAAAAAGAGTAACCTCAAAGCTTAAATAACAGTAATCTCAAGACTCTAATGAAGCGGGGTGGGGTAGTCAGGTAATCCCGGCGGGCTCATAACCCGCAGATCCGTGGTTCAAATCCACGCCCCGCTATTCGCTCTGCCCCCACCTCCCCCGCTTTATTGTTTACCTCACTTCCTAACTTTTTCAACTCTTGCTCCCATCCTAAGGATTTCTTTGGGATTAATCTCTATGAGGTGGTATTTGTCTCCACCGCCGCCATAAACAATTTCATTCTCCAGAACTCTTCTGTCAATAATTATTTCGCATTCATGGCCTACTGGTGGAACTCCACCTGCAGAGAACCCCGTGTAATGAACAATTTCTTCTCTCTCAGCCATTCTCACATTTTCTCCCAGTAACCTTCTGATTCTCTTGATGTCAACGGAAGCTTTACCATCAACGACGACGACTACTGCTCTGCCAGATTCCGTTACAAGAACCAAGGATTTAATGACCTGTCTCTTATCGCAGTTCATCTCTCTCGCAGCTTCATCAACAGTTGAGACCTTTCCAGTTTCGACAACTCTGGCTTTGATTTCGTTGTTTTGGAGATATGCTTTCAGCCATTCAGAATCTTTCATGGGTCAAGTTGAGTGATGACAACTTAAATCTTTACACGGTCTGATGCCTCTCAGCCTGCCTCACTTCCGAGTTAAATGATGATGCCCCCGCCGGGAGTTGAACCCGGGTCGAGGAGTCCGCAGCCCCTCAGGATATCCGCTACCCCACGGGGGCAACAAGTTGCGTCTTGGTCCGCAGAAAAATAAATCTTCCGTTTAAAAAGAAAGAGAAATTTACTCTTCCAGCACAAGCTGGTAGGACTGGAAAAGTACGTCAGCGTTCAGCTTTCCATGCACATACGTTTTGCCAGTTGAGAGGTCATTAACTGCAATCTGGGCTGGTGCGAAGAGGTTAGGATCAATCTTGTAGAAGTCATAGTTGGCAGCCTTGAATATTTCGTAGAAGGGCTTTCCGTAGTCCCTACTTGTGCAGCTTGGAACGTTCTTGAGAACCTCATCATACTGCTTCACTGTAAGGAATACGCTGCCATAGTACATCATGCTGTCATTTGTTGAACCCATAGCTTTCAAATCATTCTCAAGAATTGGCGATATGGGACACCTTCCAGCACCACTCACAATGAGCTTTGGATCATAACCGATTTCGTTCATCTTGAAAATGGCGGTCTCGACAATCCTTCCTGAAATCTGCACGCTTCCAACAATAGAGGCTGTAGGTGCAACAAGAGCGTAGACACTCTCAGGATCAACTTCACATTCCTTGGCTATGAACTCAATAACCTTCTCATCTGGAAGCTGGCTGGCTTCGAGGGCAACAACCGCAACATCAGCGTCATCCTCATATTCAATCTGCTCGTAGGTCTTCTTGGGTTTCAGGGCAAGTGCTCTCGCAGGCCCACTCCCCATAGCAAAGTATTTCTCGACCTTTATAGCCCATCCCGCCTTTTGACTTCCGAGACATGCGACTGCTGGATGGTCTGTGTATTCTGTAATGAATGCAAAGGGCACATCCCTGATAGTATCTACGACAATATCAACGTCAGCCAGACCGCCCATACAAACCTGCGTGTACATTATTCCAGCATCGTAACTTCCAGGCACATTTACTCCACAGTCCACAACCGTAGCACCGTTCTCAAGCTTCTTAGACTCAATTCTAAGTTCCTCTTCATAATCTAACATGTCTTCAACAATTTCTGCAGCAATTTCGTTTATGCTCAGCACTTTATCACCTCAGCCTTAACCTTTCTTTCGAGTTTTTATTTTTTATCTTTTAGGTTTCCTTCACTCTAACTCTTCTCGCATCTCGGAATCCTTTAAACTCATAAGCTTCAAGTATTCTTTAAGCATTCTCGGAAATTTCGAAGCTTCAACAAATCTCAATCCAAGTCTCTCACTCCACTTCCTGATTCCAGCATCACTGCTCACAACTCCAGCTTCTAACTCCTTGGCCAGAAGAAGCACATCGAGGTCTGGAGCACTATCTAAAATCCCCTGTCTCATGACAGACCTGAATTTATCTCTGAACTTGGAAACAAGATTTCCAATTTCCGCCTCAATGTTGCTCCTATCCTCCAGTTTCGATGAAATTGCCGACGCCTCAAGGATGTACTCCTCCGCCAGCCTTCTACCCCTGTTCATCTTTTGCCGGACAGTTATGATGTACTCGTAGAAGATGGCGGCAGGTATCTTGACCTCATACCTATTTGGCGTCTTTTTCACGAGCCAAGTATCCAGTTTTGTAAAAATGTCCTCATCACATTCATACCTTTTTAAAAAGCTCGTCAATTCTGTGTAAACCGACGGATAGGGGATATAACAGCTAATGTCGAGCTTTAACCTTGCGAGGGCAATCAGATTAAGCACTTCCGTTGCCGACTCGCAGAGAGACTCGTAGCCCTCCTTAATTCTCAAACCAGCATCTGTTATCGCTGTGGTATCCAGAACAAATCTCTGTCGCATTCAAAAAAAGTTATCCTGTCAATATAAGTAATTTTCCCGTCAGCCTCGCCCAACAAATGTACCGAGCAACCTCTTTCTCGAAATTAAATCTCTCTTGTCCAATTCCCTCTCACCAAAACTACTTAGCTTTTCCAAAATTTTCTCAACCCCCTCTTTAAAAGCATTAGATGCTTCACTCATCGGCGATGCGACAACAGCTGGGCGGCTGTAGGAGAGGGCTTTTTTCACAGATGCATCTTCAGGAACCAGTGCCAGAATTTCACCAAAGAGTTTCTCAATGTCGTCAATTTCTACTTCAGGATTTTCATAATACTTGTTCACAACAACACCCATCATCTCTGTGTTGAGTTTATCTCCAACCATTTTTACCGCAATTGCATTTCTAATTGACGCAACCTTTGGCTGAAGAACAATTATTTGGGAAAGGCTGGCTGACATGGCAATGATCATCTCTTCATCCAAACCTCCGGGCACATCGAGGATAAGAATATCTGATTCGTCAGCGATTCTTTCAAGCACATCCTTGATTCTCTCCCTCTTCCTAAGGTCTTTCAACTTCATTCCTGCGGGGATGACCTTCACACGCGCTAATCCGCTGTAGATGATATCGTCAAGTCCTACCTCTCCACTGAAAAAATTGTTCAATGTGAGGGGAATGTCTTCTATTTGAGCAATGTTGTTAAGGGCAACCATAGAGGGGTCAAAGTCAATAACGGTAACCTCGTATTCGTTTTGAGCAAGTAAGACAGCTAAATTCATGACAAATGTGGTTTTTCCTTCCATATTTCCGCCGGAGGTGACGACTATTGTTTCTAACATCTTTTGTTGCTATGTTTTAAATAATTTAAATTTTTCCATAGACAGATAAATTTTTAAATCAAACCAATGTCATGCAACCGATGTCATCATTGAGAGCTTACATAATAACAAGGTTTTTAATGGTAATTCCGACAGTGATAATTCTCCTGACCTTGGTTTTCCTGATACTCCGCATTATCCCCGGTGACCCAATAACTTCGATGGTAGGCCAAAAAGTCCCCGAGGAGGTCTTGGAGAGGTTGAGACACGAGGCGGGACTTGATAAACCCTATCACATTCAATACATTGAGTATCTGACAGGGGTATTCACGGGAAATCTTGGAAAATCTATGATTTGGGGTAAAAGGCCAGTAATTGCCGAAATAATGGATCATTTTCCAGCAACTCTTGAACTGACAATTTTTGGATTTGTTTTGAGCGTTCTTCTCGGCATAATTACTGGCTCGATTGCTGCCTTCAGAAGAGGTTCAAAAACTGATTCAGGAATGAGGATATACAGTATAATTGCCTATACACTCTTTATTCCCTGGTTCGGGATGCTTTTGCAAATGCTTTTTGGTGTTTATCTTGAACTGCTCCCAATAGGGGGCAGAATAACACCCGGAAATTCGCCTGAAACCATCACAGGTTTGTACGTTCTTGACAGTATCCTTACGCTAAATTTAACCTCATTGATGGATGCCCTCTCGCACCTTGCCTTACCATCATTAACACTCGGCATCGTTCTCTCCGGGGCATACACGAGGCTGGTGAGAAACAACCTCATTGATGTTCTTAGCCAAGACTTCATAAGGGCATACCGGGCAAGGGGTGTGAGAGAAAGAAAGGTAATTTTCCACGCAATGAAGAATGCATTTATTCCAGTTGTTACTTTGATGGGATTGCAGTTCGCTATACTTCTTGCGGGTGCGGTGCTGACCGAATCCACGTTCTCATGGCCAGGTATGGGCACTTTTCTGATAGAAAGGATTGAGTACAGAGACTACACTGCAGTTCAGGGAGCAATAGTTTTCTACGCGATGTTTGTTGCGCTGATAAGCTTGGTGGTGGACGTGATATACGCACTGCTCGATCCGAGGATCAGGTACTGAGGTGATCGAATGGCAGAGGTTAGGAATCTTGCAACAACGATATTCAGTTTCCTTCCAGAGGCTGAAGGAAGATATATGGTTTTGACGGGATTGGGGATAGTCATAACGGTCGCTCTTATGGCCATTTTTGCACCACTTATAGCTCCCTATGACCCAATAAAGTCGAGCGGAGATGTTTTACAGCCTCCAAGTGCGAAGCATCTTATGGGAACAGATAATCTTGGAAGAGACGTATTTTCCAGAATTCTATTCGGATCAAGAGTCGTTCTGGCTGTTGTTTTCTCAGCCTCTATCATCTCAATGATTATTGGTGTGCCCCTCGGACTTATTTCCGGTTACTTCGGTGGAAAGCTTGATAGAGTTCTTTCGATACTGATGGACAGTATGTATGCCTTTCCTGGATTGATTCTTGCCATTGCCATTGCTGCCGTTCTCGGTCCAAGCGTTTTCAATGCGGTCGTTGCGATCTCAGTTGTTTACGTCCCCACATACTTCAGAATGATACGCGGCCAAACTCTCAGTCTCAAATCCCTTCTATTCGTCGAGGCTGCCAGGGCGATCGGAGCTACAGACTGGAGAATTATGAGAAAATACATCTTCCCCAACCTTATCCCCACACTGGTTGTTGTCTTCTCCCTCAGCGTTGCAGATGCGATACTTACCGAGGCAGGTCTGAGCTTCCTTGGATTTATTGTCAGCGCTCCCACGCCTGACTGGGGTTTCGAGCTTGCTTCAGGAAGACCTTACCTTCCAGCTGGCTACTGGTGGATGATAACTTTCCCCGGTCTGATGGTGATGCTTCTTTCACTTGGATTCGCACTGGTAGGAGAGGGACTCAGTGAAATTTATGCGCCGAGGAGGGAAAGATAATGCTGCTCGAAGTGGAGAATTTGACAACGCTCTTTAGGACGAAGAGGGGAATTATCAGGGCAGTTGACAACGTATCGCTATCCCTTGAAAAGGGAGACTTTATCTCAATTGTTGGCGAGAGTGGATGCGGTAAATCTACCCTCGCTTACTCGATAATCAGGCTGATAGACTCTCCCGGAGAGATAGCAGGTGGTAAAATTTACTTTGACGGCAAAGAACTTACGAGCCTGAGCGAGGAAAAAATGAGAAAGGTCAGAGGGAAGGAAATAGGAATGGTCTTTCAGGACCCAATGACCAGCTTGGACCCGCTCGAAAAAATTGGTGACCAAATAACCGAAACCTTGATGGAGCACATTGATGTTACGAAAAAGGAGGCATGGCAGATTGCAAGAGAAATGCTCGAAAAGGTAGGTTTGCCCCCCGATAGAGTTGAGTCCTACCCTCACCAGCTGAGTGGTGGACAGAGACAGAGAGTAGTTATAGCAATGGCCGTTAGCCTAAATCCGAAGCTACTAATTGCTGACGAGCCTACAACAGCTCTTGACGTAATCGTTCAGGAAAAGATAATGGATTTGCTCAATGAAATGAGAAAAGAGGGAAGGGCGATAATGCTTATTACCCATGACTTTGCTCTCGCTGCCGAGAGAAGTGACAGAATAGCTGTGATGTATGCTGGCTGGATCATTGAAATGGGAGATGCTGATAGACTAACGAAAGAACCCATGCATCCCTACACAAGAGGTCTTATCGAATCGGTTCCAGATGTATGGGTTGACAGAGAGATCAAGCCTTTACCCGGATTCCCTCCAGACCTTGCCAAACCACCAGAGGGGTGCAGATTTAGACCAAGATGTCCTTTAGCAACGGAAAAGTGCATGAAGGAACCGCCGGGTGTTGACGTTGACGGCAGATACGTAAAATGTTGGCTTTTCGAGGTGAAATAATGCTCAAAGTTGAAGGACTGAAGAAATACTACCCAGTGCAGAAATCCTCCATCGAGGTTCTGCTTACAAAAAGAAGAGATTTCGTAAGGGCAGTTGATGGTGTAACCTTCGATGTTCAGAAAGGAGAAGTTCTTTCACTGGTTGGTGAAAGTGGATGTGGGAAAACCACAACTGGCAGAATTCTTGTCGGGCTTGAAACCCCCACAGATGGTAGAATATACTTTAAGGATAAGGAAGTCACCTCAATGGAAAAGGATGAGCTGAGAAGACTCAGAAGACACATCCAGATGGTATTTCAAGACCCATATGCATCCCTAAATCCAAGAATGAAAATAGGAGAACATCTTGAAGACTCTTTAGCAGTACATGGAATTGCCGAAGGTGAGGAGGCAAAAGAGATGGCTATGGCTATGCTCGACAGAGTTGGGCTGCCGGGAGAGCAGTTTTACAACAGAATGCCGTACCAGCTGAGCGGTGGGCAAAGGCAGAGAGTTGCAATTGCAAGGGCAATGATACTAAAGCCGGAGTTCGTTGTCGCAGACGAGCCGGTATCAATGATTGATGTAAGCCTCAGAGCGGCAATTCTTGATTTGCTCATGTCATTCAGAGAGGAGTATGATTTGAGTATGATTTTCATCACCCATGACCTGTCAGTGGCGAGGCTGGTAGGAGACAGAATAGCGGTGATGTATCTCGGAAAGATTGTCGAAATAGGGGAGACGAGGAAGGTTATACACAATCCAAGACACCCTTACACCGCTGCTTTACTCTCTTCAGTCCCCAGCTTCATGAAGAGGAGGAAAAGAGTGGAGATTATTGGGGATATAGCCAATCCAATTGATATACCACCGGGATGCAGATACCACCCCAGATGTCCCTTTGCGAGGGATGTTTGCAGAAAGGATGAACCTGAGCTTGAGGGAGACAGACACCTCTTCGCATGTCATTTTCCACTTGAACTCACCTTTTAACACTTCAGTTTCATAGCAAAAAATATTTAATATTTCATACCGTAAATTGATTTGTGCTCGTGGCGGAAGTGTATGGGTTATTTGCCGTGAAAAGCGTATTTGGTAGTTCTCCTGTAGTTGTACTCAGGACAGAGGACGGCAGGGTTTTGCCAATCTATATAGGATTTGCAGAAGCTCTCTCAATCTACTATGCACTGCGTGGGGATGTTCCTCCAAGACCGATGACACACGATCTGATGGTTGATGTCATAAGCAAGCTAAATGCAAGAGTTGAGAAGATTGTGATTGATGACCTTATAGATAATACATTTTATGCAAGACTGGTTCTGAAGCAAAACGATAAAACGATAGAAATTGATGCAAGGCCGAGCGACAGCATAGCAATTGCGTTAAGACTTGCCTGTCCCATATTTGTCGAGGATGAAGTCATGGATGAGGCTGGAAGTGAGGAATTACCATCCGAGTTTGTGGACTTTAGTGAGGGTTTCGGGATTTGATATAAAGTATTCTCATCGTGAAAACAACTTCGTCCTGATAGAGAAGCTGCCAGATATTGTCTCTGACAATAACTTTTTTTGGAAAATCGAATTTTCTCACAAGCTTTATTCCCGCTCTGCTTTGCGGTATGGCACCAAACACAAGCGGGTCTATCGGAGTTTTGCCCTGAAAAACCACTGCACTATCGTCCATTTCAATTTTGTTTATGTTGCTGACCGTAAAGCCCATTCTCAACACCTCCTCACCCTTTCTGTATAAACTCATTATTGCAGGATTACCCTTAACCTCCGAAATGATCCAGAAGTTTTCTGAAATAGATTTGAGTTCCTCTAAGCTCATCTTACCTCTGTTAATGTATCTCCAGTTAAAGAATCTCGCAATAACCTTTGCAAATCTCCTCGTCTTTCTGCCAGGTTTTCTCGACGTTGTTACAATATACATCTCACAAAACCGTCCTCAATCATTCCAAGAATCATATTTCCGGATTTTTCAGGGATTACGATTCCCTTAGCTTCATCCATACTCTCTATTTTCTTTACCGAGCTTATAATGAAATTCTCAATGATCACATCGAGAAATTCTCCGGAATTTGCTGGTTTGCATTCACAACCGTAAAAGTTTGCGGGCATCAGGTTATATACCCCACTCTTCTCCTCTTTTCCAAGTTCCATACCGAAAAGAATTTCTTGAAGGCTTTTGCTGAAAAAACGCCAGTTTGCTTCCACAAGAAACTGCCTGGAGAAAGCTGAAAAATATGTGACTATCTCCTCAACACTCTCCTTCTCATGAATCCATCTGCAGTTTTTGCAGCTCCAGACATAGCTGCCGGTGGATGAGACGATGAGTTCTCCNCCGAGCCGGTAAATCAGGCATGGGTAGAAAGGGCAGTAGCAGAGAGAGCAGTCCTGCCCCTCGAAGTGACAAGGATAGTGGTAGCATTCGAGAGCTGAGCCTGCAAAGTCCTCCATTGCAGCAAAGAGGTCAATAAGGGCTCGCTCCCTCTCGTTCTTCATTCAACCACCTTTGCGACCATATCTCCAACTTCAACTCCAATATCCCTCGCCACAGGCTCACACTTGGCTGTTAGCAGGAATGCAATTGGCTTGAATTCGGCATCTGAAAGACACTCGTAGTTTGCCATCCCCTTCGCAACTATCACATCAGCCTCTTCAAGACGTTTTAGCGTTTCTTCAGGCAGCTCCTCCCTTATAATACCAATTGCTCCTTTTCCATTCGTCAGAAGCTCATCTGCTATCTTTTCAACACCTGCGAGTTTTGCATCTTCAGTGGTGGCATCACTTATGATTGCCCTCCCCCTCACAACAACAGTAAGCTTCTCAGAGTATTTTTTAATTTCCTTCATCAGAAGGGTGTCGAACACTATTTCTCCCGCATTGTCGGTCAGATAAACCACCTTCCCGCTGCAGAGGTTTCTCAGCCTCGATACGTTGTCAATGGCTAACCCCTCCTCAATTTTCCTGAGAAGGAATTCCTGAAAATCCCTTTCAACAACTTTGTGACCCTGAACACCGTAATCGAAAGTATTTGCGACGATTGAAATGATAACTGCAGTCTTAAAAGGGTCTTCAGACCCTCTAACTATTTTCTCTGCCAGAGGTAGTGATTCCAGAGCAACCCTGTTTGCATTCTCTTTCACCTTCAAATAGGGATCATCAACGCCGAGAATCTCATAAACCCTCCTGTGAATTCTGGTAGCGAGATGAGCATTGATAGGTTTGAGCGGAAAGTTCTCAGCCAAAATTGAGAGGGATTCTTCTACACATTTAGCAATAACCTCCTCATCGTCGGTAACAAGCTTCGCTTCATAGTATACCCTTCCGAGAAGGCATGAAGGGCAGAGGGGGGAAATTTTCATGTGCTGTCCTCGTTGTTGAGGTTATTAACTTTACCCAAAACCGCTCAGGCCAAGCTGAAGGTTGCCCCTCGGGACAACTATCTCCCCATCAGAGCCCTTCAGCAAAATACCCATGCCCCTATCATACATCATGACCGTCAGAGCAGCGATTATCGCATCAACCTCGTCATGGTTTGCCTTCTCAACCTCAACAAACCTCGATAGACTGTGGATTATCTCACTCAGTCCATCCTTTGTACGCTTCTTTGCTTTTGGGGCTATGTCAAGAATTACCCTCGTGGCATAAGGGTAAACCTCGTATACTTTAATCCCCCTCTTTCTAAGCTCCCCTGCGATCTCCATACCTCACAATGAAATTTTCCTGAAAAAAGGGGCACCTGAGGGAAACAGCCTTATCCCCATTTTCAAAAGAAGTCGTTCACATTCCCTGAATGCCCCCCTTTCAGGAAAGCTAAGAGGAGCATCTATGCCCACAAGTTTGACACCACTCAGGTCCAGCTCCTCGTAATCCCCGAGAAATTCAACACCATCACCGATTACAGCAGCGTGGCATTTCTTCAGCCCAACATCCACGCCGCAATACATACTACCTGAAGCTTCTCGGAATCATGCCTTGGAGCATCATGCAGTCTGCAATTGTCAGTGCAACCATAGCCTCCACAACGGGAACAGCTCTCGGCACAATGCAAGGGTCATGTCTACCCTTAACGCTAATCTCCACCTCTTCCATTCTCTCGTAATCAACAGTTCTCTGCCTTTTTGAGATTGACGCCGTTGGTTTTATCGCTGCCCTTACAATTATGTCCTCACCGTTCGATATCCCACCCAGAATCCCTCCGGCGTTGTTGCTCTCAAAGACTATCTTTCCNCCCCTTATTACGATTGGATCATTGTTCTCACTCCCCCTTTTCCTCGCTGCATCAAATCCAGCCCCAATCTCAACCCCTTTAACTGCCGGAATCCCCATCACGGCATAGGCAAGATAAGCGTCGAGTTTTCCGAAAACCGGTTCTCCAAGACCAGCCGGGACATTTTTAGCTACAACCTCAACGATACCTCCAACGCTATCTCCTTCACTCATCGCTTCTTTCAGTCTCCTTTCAGCTTCCTTCTCAGCTTTTATATCAGGCATTCTTAGCGGGCTTTTTTCCGCTCTTTCAAATGCCTTCTCGACGTCATCAATTCTGCATTCGACTCCAGCTATTTCCTTGGAATATCCCAAAATCCTAACTTCAAATTTTTCGAGTAAAAGCTTCGCCATCGCCCCAGCAGCAACCCTCGCAGCAGTTTCTCTGGCAGAAGCTCTCCCACCNCCCCTCCAGTCTCTGATACCAAACTTCGCCCAGTAGGTGTAGTCCGCGTGTCCCGGTCTGAAAACCGTCTTGAGTTCTTCATAGGGTCTTGAATCAACATCCGTGTTCCAGATGAGCATAGATACTGGAGTGCCAATAGTTTTCCCCTCAAAAATACCAGAAAGAATCTCGACCTTGTCCTCCTCTTTTCTCTTTGAGGCAAACTTCCCTCCCGGTCGCCTTCTTCTCATTTCTTTGTTGATATACTCAATGTCAACTTCAATCCCAGCCGGAAATCCATCAATAACACATCCAACAGCCCTTCCGTGGCTCTCACCCCACGTAGTTACTCTCAGCGAATAACCAAAGGTGTTCATCTCACTCTCCTTCTCTATCAGCTATTAGCATCCCTCCAACACCGACATTCTCGGCAGGTGGCTCATGGATTAGAATGGTTATTGTGTTTCTGTCCATATTATAAATCTCTGCCGCAACATCAGTCAGCTTTTCTACAAGCTTCCTCTTCTTCCCCACATCCAGCTCAGGCCCGTAAACTATCAAAACTGGCATAAAAAATGTTTGACACGAAGAAGATAAAAGTTTTTATCCCCCAATATCGCCTGTCTCCTGCAGTCACTTTCTTAACCTTTCTATCTCTCTCCTGATATCTTCAAGTTCTGCTTCCAGCTCATCTCTCAATCTTTCGAGTGCCTTCAGTCTCTCTTCCCTGCCAAACTCTTTAAACCTCCTCCATCCGGGCTCTCCTGTAGCATAGCACATCCATTTCCAGCCTCTTCCCCATCCACCTCTCCAGCATCTCCACATCTTCACCACCTCTTTTGAAATATGTTTCAATAACAAAGTATTTAAATTTTGCGACATGTTTCAAATTTAATGTTCAGATGGAGGAAGAGAAAGTGCAGAGGAAGAAAACTGAGAGGGGTTTATCTCGGCGTGATACCTGAGATAAAAGCTCTGATACCACACCCAAAGATGAGCGATGATGTTATAATGCTGAATCTTGCAGAGGCAGAGGCTTTGAGGCTTGTTGATTATGAAGATGTGAGCTTTGACGAGGCGGCGAGAAAAATGGGAACTTCAAAAGCCACAGTCTGGAGACTTACAAAGTCGGCGAGAAGAAAGATTGCCAGAGCACTTTTCGAGGGTAAAGCATTGGTCTTAACCGAAGGGGGGATCGTCGAGAGGATTTAGCTATCCCATACTTACCCTCTCAACGTATCTTCCCCTCTCTTCTATCTCCCTCGCCCTCTCAATAACCCCCATATTTCCTCCTGCAGCAAGGTATCCCTCAATGAAGGCGTCTCTCAGCCTCTCCCAGTTCTCAAAGCTCGCCTTTAAAGACTCAAAATACACATGCACATCAACGCCCATTGGCTCAATTTTGTTGTCGTAAAAGGCAAGTCCAAAATCTACAAAGAAAATTCTATCCCCCTTCTTTATCAAATTCATAGGTGTGATGTCTCCATGAATTATTCCGGCTCTATGCAGTTTAGCAGTGTATTTTCCAATCTCTCTGCTTACCTCTTCACTCATACNCTCCTTAACGGGCTTACCCTCGATTCTCTCCATTACAATTGTGTCATTCTTTATGTCCAGAACAATGGGAGTAGGAACGCCGACTCTACGGGATTGAGAGATTATTTTGGCTTCATTTCTCGTTCTTCTGAATCTCAACTCGTCGTCCAGCTCTTTTATCCTGTATCTTTTGGGTTTTCTTTTTTTTATTACCACATCCTCAAGAATCCTGACCTCAGCCTCTCCACCAAGATAGACCTTCACAAAAAAGAGTAGGGTTCGTTTTTATAGTCTTTTTCTGAAACAATACAACAGGTGTTGAAAAGGTCATTTACAGTCTTGAAATCCGATACAGGTTTAGAATTCCAAGAAGTTCTCCTTCTTTAACCTCTCCGTCGAGAACGGGCAGAAACACGATTCTATCTATTACCCTCCCCTCCTCATCAAATTTTTTGGGTGGATCGTGCATGTATATACTAAGAAAGGAACCATAAGCATGCCTCATAATGCTTAGCGGATAAGTTATTGTGTTCTTAGGCAGTTTTACTGGATTTACTGCAATTATTGCCGGTTCCCCTCGTTTCAGTTTTCTATCCTCATTGGAAATCAGCACTTCCCACGAGGCAACACTGTTCCTCTTGTAATTCACTGATTCTACGGTAACCTCTTTTCTGATTACTCCCTCGCCGCTTCTGTAAACCATCATTACCCTTTCACGTTCCTTTTCAAATGATTCGACGTCCTTAAGGTCAACGTAGTAAACGCAAACGACACCAAGCAGGTCTCCTGCTTCAATAACACCGTCATTCATGGACATGAAAACTGCTTGGCGTATTGTCTTCTCCTCCTCCACTTTTGGGGGTTTTCCTATCTGAACAAGATCAACAATTGCACCGTAAGCGTTCAGCATCATGCCAAGTGGCACTACAACCGTGTTTGGAGGTAGCTTAACTTCTCGTATTGGGATTCTTGTAACTTCCCCCTTTCGCACATTCACTCTTCTACTTGCAAGAATGGGTTTCAAGAAGCCTATGTTGCTCCCTGTATACCCAAGAACTCCAGTCTTAAACTTCTCCCTGTAGATATTTCCATTGTCTCTCCAGCATAAGTACGCTTCAACTATATCCTCTTTCATCTCAGTTTTTGGCATCTTTAGATTTAAAATTCTGGATAAAAGTCCGGTCTTAACGAAGAAGACCTTCAAAACACCAACAAGGNCCCCTTTCTTGATTTCTCCCGATTCAACGGGCAAAAACAGCACCTGATCTATGCATTTGTCCTCTTCAACCTTTCCGGGGACACCACATTCAACAACATCTACCACACAACCAAGAGCGTGTCTCATTATATGCAAAGGCCCGACCATCGTGTTTTCAGGAATTTCGATTGTCTTTATTTTTACAATGGTTGGTTGCCCCTTCTCAATGCAAACGTCCTCATCTGCAACCAAACTTTTCCACTGCATGATGGGGGACATTTTATAGCCGAAAGGTTCAAGTTCTATTTTCATCTCCTCAATTCTTCCTCCGATCTCATCCTCCCAGTATACCATCTTGAGCTTCATGCCACCAAAAGAGTAAAACAATTAATCTAATAAATTTTCTGCCAGGTCTTATTATTTCGAAAAAACAGGAATTTCGAATTTTGTTTAATTTCGATAGATTTATTAACTTCTCATCAAGCTGGAGGTTTGAAAGGCGTTTCAGGTGTTAGCTATGGCTGGCGAGATACTTGTTATAGGAGGCGGAATTGCTGGTTTAACTGCTGCAATTGAAGCTGCTGAAACCGGCTATGATGTAATACTTGTAGAAAAGAATCCATATCTTGGAGGCAGGGTGTCTCAGCTGAACAAATACTTTCCGAAGCTCTGTCCACCGTTCTGTGGACTCGAGATACTTTTTAAGAGAATGAAAAGCACTCCGAAGCTGAAGTACTTCACAAACGCTGAAGTTCTTGAAGTGACAGGGGAGGAAGGCAACCTTAGGGTAAAGGTAAAGATAAAACCGAGATACGTCAATGAAAACTGCACAGCCTGTGGTGCATGTAAGGAAGTATGCCCCGTCGAGGCGCCGGATGACTTCAACTTCGGTCTCAAGACAAAGAAGGCGATTGACATACCAAGCATAATGGCCATGCCCTTCCAGTACTACATTGACGACAGATACTGCGACAAGTGCGGTGAGTGTGTTTCCGCATGCAAATACAACGCTATTGATCTGAACGAAGAGGAGAAAATAATTGATCTCAATGTTGCATCCATTGTCGTCGCTACTGGCTGGAAACCCTACGATGCAACGAAGCTTGACAATCTCGGTTACGGCAAGTTCAAGAACGTCATAACCAATATGGAAATGGAGAGACTCGCATCATTGAATGGCCCAACCGGAGGTACGATTCAGACGATGGATGGTAAGCCAATTGAGACAATTGCCTTTGTTCAATGCGCTGGTAGTAGAGATGAAAACCACTTGCCCTACTGTTCTGCAATATGCTGCTTGGCAAGTATGAAACAGGCAACTTATGTGAGAGAGCAGTATCCCGATGCGAAAATATACATCTTCTACATAGACATCAGGGCTTTCGGCAGGTATGAGGACTTCTTTGCAAAGGTGAAGGCTGATGAAAACATCGAATTTATCAAGGGTAAGGTGGCGAAGGTCGAGGAGGTTGATGGTAAGCTCGTCGTCACGGCAGAGGATACTCTGACTGGAGTTAAGAATAAAAGAGAAGTTGACATGGTTGTTCTTGCCACCGGAATGCAGCCCGCCATAGAGCCGATTCCGGGTATTGAGCTGGATGAATATGGTTTTGTAAAGCCCAAACCGGGAATTATTCCTGCAGGTGTTGCAGCAATGCCAATGGAAGTAGCATCGGCTAACGAGAGTGCAACTGGAGCGGCTTTGAAGGCAATACAGGTGGCAAGGAGGTGAAAAAATGGAGAAGGTTGGTGTTTACATCTGTTCCGGTTGTGATATTGATAAACTCGACATTGATAAACTCAAAAACGTTGCTAAGGAAGAGTTCGGCATAGAGGCTAAGGTTCACCCTCACCTCTGCTCGAAGGAAGGAGTTGAGCTGATAAATAACGATTTATCCGAGCTTGACGCTGTTGTTATTGCCGCATGTTCACCCCGTGTTAAAACCGCAGTTTTCACCTTTGACGGCAAGTATGTCGAGAGAGCTAACCTAAGGGAAGGTGTCGTGTGGAGCCACGACATTGATGTGCACGCTCAGGAACTTGCTGAGGATTATCTGAGAATAGCGATCACCAAGGCTCAGAAGGCAGAGAAACCTGAACCCCATCTTGAAGAGGTGTCGAAGGATATCCTTGTGGTTGGTGGTGGGGTTACCGGTTTGACTGCTGCCCTTGAGATTGCAAAGGCTGGATACAAGGCATATCTCGTCGAGAAAGAGCCAGAACTTGGTGGATGGGCTGCGAAGTTCTACAAAACTCTTCCAATTACACCTCCCTACACACAAATTGAGGAACCCGTTGTTTCCAAGCTAATTGAAGAGGTTAAGAACAACGAAAACATTGAGGTCTATACATCAGCAACCATTGACGCGATAAGCGGACAGCCTGGAATGTTTGACGTTACCATCAACCAGAATGGGAACGCCGTAAACTTCAGAGTTGGTGGAATTGTTGTCGCCACTGGCTGGAAACCCTACGATGCTTCAAAGCTTGAAGAGTTCGGCTATGGTAAATTCGCCGATGTCATAACCAACGTGGAGCTTGAGGAGATGGCACGGGAAGGTAAAATCGTGAGGAAGTCAGATGGAGGCGAGGCAAAGAACGTTGTCTTCATCCAGTGCGCCGGTCAGAGAGACGAGAACCATCTGCCCTACTGCTCTTCCGTCTGCTGCCTCGTCAGTCTGAAACAGGCTAAGTATGTAAGGGAACTTACAGGCGGTAATGCCTTTGTAATTTACAAGGACATGAGAACTCCGGGGCTCTGGGAGGACTTCTACAAGGAAATGCAGCAAGATGAGGGCATATTCTTAACCAAAGGTGAGATCAAAGATATAAAAGAAGAGAATGGAAGGCTTGTTGTTGAAGTTACAGACACCCTTTTGGGCGAGGACGTCGAAATTAAAGCCGATCTCATCGTTCTTGCAACGGGTATGGTTTCAACCCTCAAAGGGCTTTACACAGTCAAAGAGGAGTTTCCCGATGAGAAGACGGTGCCTTACAAACACATCTACGAGCCGCGTCTGATAAAGAGTGATGAGGACGTTGAGGTTCTTAAACAGGCTGGACACATCTTGAACCTACAATACAGACAGGGTCCAGAATTGCCAACCCTCAAATATGGCTTTCCGGACTCAAACTACATATGCTTCCCGTATGAGAGTAGAAGACTGGGTATTTACGCTGCTGGAGCGGTCAGAGCACCAATGGGGATTGCATCATGTATTGAGGATGCCAAAGGTGCCGCATTGAAAGCGATTCAGGCTGTAGAGCTGGTAGCAGAGGGTAAAACAACGTTTCCGAGAACCGGTGATATTGATTTCCCGAACTTCTTCCTCCAGCGATGCACACAATGTAAAAGATGTACGGAAGAATGTCCATTCGGCGCTCTTGACGAGGATGAGAAAGGGACGCCAATGCCCAATCCACTGAGATGCAGAAGGTGTGGCATCTGCTTTGGAGCTTGCCCTGAAAGAATCGTCAGCTTCAAGACCTACAGCATTGATCAAATGGCTTCAGCTGTGAAATCCATATACGTCCCCGACCCGAACTGGGAGGAGGGAGCTGAGGACAAATTCCGCTTTATTGTGTTTGCATGCGAAAATGATGCACTGCCCGCTCTGGACATGGCAGCACTGAACGGCATAAAGTACAGTCCCCTTGTGAGAGTTATACCTGTTAGATGCCTCGGTTCGGTGAACACAGTATTTATCGCAGATGCTCTATCAAAGGGGATTGACGGAATCTTGCTCATAGGCTGTAAGTTTGGAGAGGACTATCAGTGCCACTTCATAAGAGGTAGCGAGCTTGCCAACAGAAGGATGGAGAATGTCGCAGAGACGCTTGAAAGACTTATGCTTGAACCCGAGAGAGTTCAGGTTATCGAAGTTTCAATAACCGACTGGGACAAGATTCCAGAAATAATAGACAAGTTCGTGAATCAGATCATAGAGATCGGTGCAAATCCATACAAGGGATTCTGAGGTGGTAGGTATGGAGGTTGATACTCAGTTTGTGAAGGATGTGATGGGGTTTGGTGGAAAGACGTTGAAAAAATGCTATCAGTGTGCTACATGCAGCGTTATCTGCCCACAGAGCCCAGAAGAGAATCCGTTTCCGAGGAAAGAGATGATATGGGCACAGTGGGGTTTGAAAGACAAGTTGCTAAAGGACGGGGATATCTGGTTATGCCATCAGTGCAATGACTGCAGCGAGTATTGTCCGAGAGGGGCTAAGCCGGGTGAAGTTCTCTCAGCTTTGAGGGCGAAAGTTATTCAGGAATACGCCTTCCCATCCTTTTTAGCAAAAATACTCCTAAAGCCTGCCGGAATATTGGTTTACTTTGCTATCCCAATAATTCTTACATTGGCTTATCTTGCAGTCTTCAATCCAGAAATNCCCAGCGGTGAAATCGTCATCGGAAACTTCATCCCTCACCTGCACATTGAACTCGTGGGATTCTTGGTTGGTGGATGGGCACTGCTTGTGGCTGCTATAGGAGCTTTCAGATTCTGGACGGCAATAAATTCAGAAGTCTCAAAAGTTTACGAGTACAAACTTGAAGAGAATGCTGAGGTTAAGGTAACAAAAGCGAGTCCGAGGTTTATCGAGTGCCTGTTCTGGTCAATAATTGACGTTCTGAAGCACTCTCGCTTTGCCGAGTGTGGGACGTCCAAATATCGCTTTTTTGCTCACTTCATGATCTTCTGGGGTTTCATTGTTCTCGGTGTTGCAACATTTGGAGACATCGTGTATCTCTATGGTCTTGGCGTTGAGGAGCTTGCCTTGCCCATCACAGACCCGGTAAAGATTCTTGGCAATCTCGGTGCAGCTCTCCTGTTGGTAGGTTCAGGTTGGGCAATCGTCGCAAGATTCAGTGATGAAAGGATCGGATACGGAACATACTTTGATTGGATTTTCCTGTCAACGATTTTCGCTATCGGCATAACTGGTGTTGCAATCGAAGCTCTGAGATACGTGGGTAGCATTGCAGCATACTATGCATATCTGATCCACCTGATACTGATATTCACACTGATAGCCTACGCCCCCTACTCCAAATTCGCACACTTGGTTTACAGGACACTTGCCTACACTTGGGCGAAAAGCACTGGAAGAGAGCCCTCAAAGTAATATTTTTATAATTTTTATGGACCTCTCTGAGCTTCAAAGGGCTGTCAAGGAAAAGTATTATTCGACCGACGAGAAAAGCGGTCCTTTGTTTCTTTTAGCAGTTCTTTTCGAGGAAGTCGGGGAGCTTGCTGAGGCAGTGAGGAAAAATGATGCAGAAGGAATTGAAGAAGAACTCGCAGATGTCCTTTTTATGATTCTGAGCCTTGCCAATCTGTTCGGAATTGAGCCAGAAAAGAGGTTGATCGAGAAATACATAAAAGACGACCCGAGCGAAAGATGGGACTTGCCTTAGCTTGTAATTTTGTAAGAAAAACATATATTGAGTGATAAATATAACAGATTACGATGGGGAAAAACCACTACGACATACTGAGAGAGTACATAAAGGATAGAGAACTTCTTGATGAGGTTGAATTCGGTACAAATTACAGAATCGTGGAGGAATACTGGATACAGGAGCCTTTCATTAAAGCTGTAATAGTGGAGAACGAAAACGAATACAGAAATTATTATAATGTTATAGAGCCGACCGTCAGTTTGGAGGAGGCTCAGATAATTTCTGCACTGTATTCTGACCTGAAAAGGGTTCTCGTCCTTCGGGACGTCTCTGTTGACATTTCCGAAAGGGCAGAGGTTCTTGTAAAAAACATTGACAGGCTGGCACAAGAGTATGCTGTAAAGTTTGACGCAAACTTTTATTCAAGAATGCTATACTATTTCTTCCGCGACTTTTTTGGGTATGGGGTTATAGACCCTCTGATGGTGGACCCCTACGTTGAGGATATCTCCTGCGATGGATACGACATCCCCATCTTCATCTACCATCAAAATTACGGCAACATAGAGACAAACATAAAGCTCGATAAAGAAAAACTTGACAGGATGGTTTTAAGACTCACCCAGAGGAGTGGAAAGCACATATCCATGGCAAATCCAATTATTGATGCTACATTACCAGATGGAAGCAGATTGCAGGCAACGTTTGGAACTGAGGTTACACCACACGGTTCCAGCTTCACAATCAGAAAGTTCACTGCTGAACCTCTGACGCCGATAGACCTCATCGAAAAGGGTACTGTGCCTTCTGGCGTTCTTGCCTACCTTTGGATGGCAATAGAGCACAAGTTTTCCGCGATAATCGTTGGAGAGACCGCGAGTGGTAAGACGACGACGTTAAATGCCATTCTGATGTTCATTCCGCCGGAAGCCAAGGTTGTTTCGATTGAAGATACGAGAGAGATTAAACTCTACCATGAGAACTGGCTGGCAGAGGTTACGAGAGTCGGTGTTGGAGAGGGGGAAATAGAGATGTACGATTTGCTCAGAGCGGCTCTGAGGCAGAGACCCGACTACATAGTAGTCGGGGAGGNGAGGGGCAAGGAGGCTCAAACACTGTTTCAGGCGATGTCAACTGGACATGCAAGCTACTCAACGCTTCATGCAGGTGATGTTAACCAGATGGTATACAGGCTTGAGAGTGACCCGTTGAGAGTGCCAAGAAGTATGCTGCAGTTCCTTGACATAGCCCTCGTTCAGAGCATGTGGGTAAAGGGGGCGACAAGATTAAGAAGAACGAAGGAGGTTAACGAGATACTTGGAATTGACCCTACTGACAAAAACCTTCTCGTGAATCAATTCGTAAAGTGGGATCCAAAGAAGGACGAGCACGTTGAAGTGGGAATGCCGAAAAAGATTGAAAAAATAGCTGAAATTATGGGTGCAAGCGTTGAGGAAGTTTATCAGGAACTCCTAAACAGGAAAAAGTACCTCGAGGAGATGGTGAAAAGAGGAGTGAGAAACTACAAGGAGGTCACGAAACATATTCATGCATACTACCGCAATCCTGAGATTGCGATGTCTAAGGTTGGCGGGATATCATGAGCCTCTACGTCCCCCTTAGTTTTGTAAGGTTTTACAGAAGAAGAGTAAACGGAAGACCTGAAAAATACTCAGACTTATCGAACATGCTTGAAAGATCACGACTGAAAGTAACACTATCTGAAATCCTTGCCCTATCCCTCTTCTACCCTGTTCTTGCCACAATTCCGGGTATAGCGCTTGGCTATCTTGTGAGCGAATTTGTAAAACCAGCAGAGTTTCTTGTAATCAGAGGCGTTGAGATAGAGTACTGGAAAGTCCAGATAGCCATGTGTGCTGGCTTTGCTTTGCTCGCTTTTGGATTTACAAGATACCTTATTTTATCCTACCCCATCTACCTCTCGAACGTAAGAAGGGGCAGGATTGATGCCTCTTTACCTCACACGGTTAACATGATGCTGGGCATGGCAAAGGGTGGAGTTCCGCTGATCTCCATTTTCAGATTTATCTCGGAGAACAAAGAAATTTTTGGAGAGATTAGCAAGGAATTTGAAAAAATCGTTCTCCTTGTTGAGATTTTTGGACACGACATAATATCCGCCATGAGGCAGGTAGCTGATACAACACCCTCTGAAAAGCTAAAAACCTTCCTTGAGAACTTCATAAACGTTTATGAGGGCGGAGGAGATATAGTTGAGTATCTTAGGGCAAAATCCGACCAGTATCTAACCGAGAGAGAAACCTACTACACGCTGTTCTTCGAAACTTTGCAGGTTTTTGCCGAAATTTATCTTGCCCTCTTCATCGTCTCTCCACTTTTCTTCCTCACCGTCCTTGTCGTCTTTCAGCTGATGGGCGGAACAACTTTACAGTTTTTCAAGGCTGTAATGTTCACTTTCATTCCTCTCGGTTCTATTTTCGTTATCTGGCTAATTAAATCTGCCATCCCAAAAGAACCGGCAGGATTTGCGGAAGTTAAAGAAGAAGTTGAGAAGATTGATCTTAGAATTGCTGATGCTAAAAAACCCGGTTTTACAGTTAATAAGCTTAGGCTAAGGTTAAGGGCAATTAAGAGATTTCTGACTTTACCCTTCACCGAGCAACCATATGCCCTAACTCTTAGAGCCCTGTCATTTTACCTGATTCTGCCTGGAGCTGTCTTTTTCTTCTTAGCCTACGGAAAAATGGAGCTTGATTTTCTTGTGTTCNCTTCTCTCTCTGCCGTAATCCTTCCTGCCATAATTTTCATAGAGTACAGGGACAGGATTACACACAGAATGGAGAGAGAGCTTCCTGAGTTTTTGAAGCAGCTTGCTTCTCTCAACGAAGCTGGATTAAACGTCGTTGAAGCTCTCCGCCACCTTTCCGAAACTGAACTCGGGATTTTGGGCAGAGAAATTAGAAGGATAAAAAGAGAGGTTGAATGGGGTGAGCTTGTAACATCAGCGCTTGAAAAGGTGGAAAGCAGAATTAGGAGCGGAATATTTGCAAAGGCTATTTCAATGCTGATAAGAGCTATAGAATCCACTCCAAGCATTAAGGATGCTCTGCTGACGGCATCTCTCTATTCCGAGCTTGAAATAGAGGTGAGAGAGAGGATCAGAGCACAAATGAGTATGTATATTATAATAATATATTTATCATTTGCGGTATTCCTATATACAACCTACGTGCTAATTCAGAATATGCTCTCCATATTCGTAACTCTCAAAACAACCCCAATCGTTGGTGGCGTTGGCTTTAGCATTGGTGAGGTGAAAGAGACGTTTCTTGAAACATCCCTGTTGGTGGCAGTTTTCTCGGGGTTAATGGCTGGCTTGATGGGNGAAGGAAAACTTGAAGCAGGTTTGAAGCATATATTCACGCTGGTGGTGATAGTATATGTTTTCTTCAGATTCGTTCTCCCATAAAACAAGAGTTGCAGCCCACTTCGTAGATGCGGCACCCGCTGAAGGAGACATGGTTACAGTTGAAGGTTGGGTTACGTTTTACGATGAAATAAAAAGATCATGGATACCCTTAGAAAAGGCAAAAGTTTCCATTTACCTCGATGGAAGAGAGATCGGAAGTTCGGAAACCAATGATTACGGGATGTTTTCCTACACCTTCATGGCACCCTTTGCAGGAAAGCACAAACTTGAAGTGAGGTTCAAAGGTAAGCAAGGCTACGAAGTTAGCAGTAAATCCATGGAATTTCAGGTTCTGAAAAAAGAAGAGAAAAGAAGGCTTGGAAAACTGGCGAAGATCATCTTTGTGCTCATAATCACTCTGATGTTTCTGATGTTCTTGACAGTATTCATTGCCAAGTTTACGACTTAGTCAATGACCCTCAGATCACTCTCAGGTCTTTAAATCTCAAAGACCTCGTAACAGTATTTTCTACCTGTCTTTTTTCACCAAACTCTCCCTCAAGTTTTTTTAGCACTTCAAAGATGTTCCCGTAGATCATAGCACCTTTAACAGGCCTGTCTCCGATACTCGCGTTCATACACTCAAGACTGAAGTCACCGCTTATTGGATTTGAAGTATGGGAGCCGATGAGGGNGTGGATTTTAAGGCAGTTGTCATCGTCGCACATTTCTTCAACCTCTATCACGACATTGCTTGGCAGAGGTGTGGGGAAGCTCGTTTCATCCATTCTGAACCCGTTTCCAGTCACACCATACTTTTTTGAGTGCTTCCAGTCCGTGTAATAGTTTTTGACAATACCATCCTCAACGAGCATTGTTGGTTTTGTGTCCACTCCTTCATCGTCAAAGCTGCAACTCATCAAACCGCCTTCAATTGTCGGATCATCTCTGATGTTCACCCTGCCAAGCATATCACCTATCTTAACGGCACTTCTCCCTTTTTCAACATTTTCGGCTGAAAAGGATGGATAAAGAGAGTAAAAAAGTAGCTGGTGAACAGCTATTGGCTCAAAAAGCACATCATAAATTCCGCTTTCTATCTTCTCAGCTTTGGATGATTCAATAGCCAGTTCTTCAGCTCTTCTTACAGCTTCTTCGATATCAAGTTTCACATCTCTACTCTCGCGTATCTCATAAGCACTCCCTCCGTCATAGACTGTCTCGACTATTAGAACCGATGAAGTAGTTTTTTCCGCGCACTCAAGCCCAAAAGAGTTAGAAATCCTTACTTCTTTAACTTCGTGGCTGATCGAGGCAGAGGAGATATTTGCCTTTCTCGCTGAAGATACGATAATCTCATATTCATCTTTCAGGAATTCTGAGTCAACTTTCTCGACCTTTTTATCGTAAATTCCTTCTACCTTCTTATATTTGCCCGAGGGAAAATCTTCTAAAATATCTTCTGAGACTCTTGCAATCTTCTCAGCCATCTCTATCGCCTTCTCTTTACTGAATGACGAAGAAGCAAAACCAACCCTTCCGTTAACAATAACCCTCGCGGAAAATCCAGAATCTACGTAAGACTCCACGCTCTTTAGCTTTCCAGCCTCAATCTCTGCCGATATACCCTTAACTTTATACTCATAAATTTCCCATTCCATCAGGCTCCACCCACTGTAGCCCTGCATAAAAGATGAGGAGAACCATCGGAGACCGGAACGAGTTGCCCAGACTTGCCACAAAATCCGGGATCAAACTGGAGATCACACCCAATCCTGACGTTCTTCAGTATTTCAAGAGTATTACCAGAGAGGGAGACGTCTCTGACCATTTCAGTAACCTCTCCCTTCTCGATTAGATAGCCATACTGAGCGTTAAAGTGGAAATAACCTGTTGCCGGATTTGTCTCTCCNCCCCTTGATCCGACGAGGTAAATGCCGTTCTTGCATTCCTCAACAAGCTCATCAAAGCTATAATCAGATGGGGCGATGTAGGTATTGCTCATCCTGACGATGGGCACATCAACCCCTTGCGACCTCGCGTTTCCTGCCCTCCCACCAAGCTTCTTCGCCGTCTCTCTACTGTGGAGAAAGCTTCTCAAAACCCCCTCCTCTACAATGACCTTCTTCTCAGCCCTAACNCCCTCATCGTCGAAGGGAAAGAAGCCGAATTCGGGAATCGTGGGGTCGTCTATGATGCTAACATTCTCATCCGCCACGACATCTCCAATCCTACCTTCAAGAACTGTGGCTCCTTGCAGAACATGGTCAGCTTCAACTGCATGGCCGAAGGCTTCATGAACAAAAACACCAGCCAGATTTGGATCCATCACGACATTCATCTCTCCAGATGGGGGTGATCTTGCGTTTACGAGTGCTGGTAAGACTTCTCTGATTTCCTCAGCCTTACTGATTGCATTTCCAAGAATTTCAAAACCACCAGCCTTCATTAACCTTCGGGAGAAAAACTGCAGGGTTTCCCCTTTACCCACTCCAGTTATAGACACGCCAGTCCTGTAGGCTGAATAGCTCACATTGGACCCGCAAGAATCTCTATACCGAAAAATCCTCAGGTTTTCGATATACACAATCTTCGTGCTAACGCAAACGTCCTTTATAACCCTCTCTAAATCCCTCAAAAGTTCGACCTTTTCCTCGATAGGAATATCTTCAGGCTTCTCCTTCACCCTCATCTCAAAACTACCCTCTGACTTAATTTCGACAATATCTGACTCCGAGTGAAAAATCGCGTTCTTCTCAGCTTGGCTTAACCCATCTCGATCCTCCACGTTACCTTCAAAAATCCCCCAGAAGCCGTTTTTGAGGACTCTAAAACCTTTGGATACTGAATGATCGTATCTCGGCTTCTCAATCCTTCCATTTTCAAGCTGTAGGCTGAGAGAGAAGCTCTCAACTTCACGTATATCGTAGAATTCCATTCAGATCATTCCCCTCTCCTTAAGTATACTCTCCGCTGCAATTATACCAGTCACTGCCGCTCCGACGATTCCCCTGCTCACTCCCGCACCATCACCGATAGCGTAAACATAGGGAATGTTGGTTTTCATCCACTCGTTAACCTTGAGTTTCAGGGAGTAAAACTTCACTTCAGGAGCGTAGAGCAACGTGGAGTCGTCTGCAACACCCGGAATTACCTTATCGAGCCTTTCGAGAGCATCGAGTATGTCATCAATCGCTCTGCCGGGATATGCGAGGCTTATATCTCCGGGAATTGCAGTTTTGAGGGTTGGTTGAACGAGTCTATTGTTCTTTATTCTACTCTCCGTGCTCCTTCTCCCCAGTCTCAAGTCCTTCAACCTCTGAACTATCGGATTTCCTCCTCCAAGCTTTGTAGTAATCCTTGCCAAGTCTCTGCCCCACTCGTTGGGCTCCTCGAATGGCTCTGTAAACTCGTAGTGTCCCAGAAGTGCAAAGTTCGAGTTACTCGTCTTCTCTTTTGCTTTGCTGTGTCCATTAACGAGGCAGAAGTCTCCGTAGTCTTCTCTGATAACCCAACCTCTTGGGCAGGTGCAGAATGTTCTCATGTAATCGTCGTGCCTCTTGGTTACAACTCTGAGCTTGGGATCGTAGATTGTTGAGGTTATGTCATCCATTATTGAGGCCGGCACCTCAACTCTCACACCGACATCTATTGCCTTTGCGTTCTCAGCAACCTCCAGATTGTAATCCTTAGCCCAGTTTTCAAGCCAGTTCGCCCCACTTCTGCCAACCGCTATTATTAACTGATCATAATCAAACTCTTCTCCTTTATCGGTTTTAACAACCTTTTTTTCAGGGTTTATGTCCACAACGGTCTTTCTGGTGTAAATCTTCNCCCCGTTTTTCTTCAGCTTGTTTTCAATGCTCTTGACAACCTTTGGTAATTCATCGCTACCAACATGTCTCTGCCTCAGCGGAACAAATTCAATGCCAGCAGCATTAGCCCTTTTTAAAAACTCAGTCACCTTTTTGGAATCTTCACCGTAAATTTCGTCTGGTGCTCCATGCTTCAGGAATATCTGATCAACCTCATTCATTTTCTCGATTAGATAATTTGGATCGAGAAAGTCAAAGTCACCACCAACTGTAAAGCTTGATGGATAATCAGGGTTCACGTAGTTGAGCTTTCCGTCAGAAAGTCCACCAGCTCCACCAACACCTGAGGTTATGTTGCACGGGCTGCATTTAGTACAGTAGCTTTCAGACAAATCGCTGGGGCACTTTCTTCTCGAGATATCTCTTCCCATCTCAAAAATAGCTACACTTAGCTTTCCAGCAAGCTTGTAAGCAGCAAACATCCCTCCAGGACCGGCGCCAACGATTATGACATCAAATTTCATACATTTTGAGCTTACTTGATTTAGGCCTTTTAAGCTTTGTTATTGCAAAAAATCTTTGTATAGTCCTGAAATTTTTGACCTTATAAACCCTACTCATTCCCCCAACACCTCATCGAAAAGCTTTGAAGCAACACCC
>Ga0180907_178_pt1 | contig 31298 bp, 44 predicted proteins | sample Deesub1362A_J573_FD_124170 | JGI IMG/M metagenome (GOLD analysis project Ga0180907, IMG submission 124170) | Archaeoglobus sp. JdFR-39
CAGCCTCCTCTTCAGACTGGCAGAATATGCATTTGGTGGTGGTTATACCGTGCTTTTCGAGGATTTCTTTTGCCTCGTGTTCCATGAGGGGTTTCATGGAAAGCCTCTGATTCGACTTTGTTTATTACTATTTTGGTGTAACTTAATCTTTAATTTATACTTAAAATTGTACCATCAAGCAAGATTGCATACCATTTTTTGTAATTATATCTTCTGAACATGAAGCCAGCAGGTCTGTCCAAGTTTACCGCAGTTGATGCACAGAGATCGTTAAAGGCTGGAAGAACTATTATTCTTCTCTCATCTTCAATTTCACCTGTTAAAAATACTCTCTCCTTGTAACCTCCTACTTCATCTCTAAGAAATACGGATGGATGGGCGTGTCCAAAAATGAGGTACTTAGCGCTCCATACATCCTCATCTGGAATCGCATGACCGTGGAATATTCCATATTTCCCAAACCTGATACACTTCTCGGCATCTATGCTTATATCGTGGTTACCCTTTACCAAAACAAGCTCGGTTATACCGCCAACTTCACTAATGAACTTCTCGTACTTCCCCTTTTTTCCGATATGCATCAAGTCCCCAGCAACAATAAGTGTTTTTGCCTTTTCAGCAATTTTAATTGCCCTTTCTATAATATCTTCATCGTAAAATCTAACCAGACCAAGATGGAGATCAGCAATTACAGCTTTTCTACCTATGAAAAGAGCATCTTCATCCAGTCTCATCCAGTACTTCCCTTTCTACTTCAGGTATAAATTCGGTGATGTCCAATCCATTCTCCTTTGCAACGATCAATGCAGCTGTTGGAAAACTGATGAGCCCCTCAAGCCTCTCTTGCTTTTCGTTGATCATTGAAACCACTTCTTGATGACTCTTTCCAGTCTTTTCAACAATTTCCTCAATGATTTTATCAGTCACAGACCTTGAGAGTAAACGAGAAAGGTCTGGTCTAAAGTCCGAGGATATATCAACGTCATCTATATCAAAGGTTGGCGCGATCTCCTCCTCNCCCTCAATCAAACCCTCCTTTTCAGCCTCCTCAACGACCTTCTTGCTTCCCTCATGGCTAAACCAGTTAAGATCAAAGCTCATAGTGTAAATCAGTTCACTTCTGCTCATTTTTCTTTTTCCCTTGCTTTTGAATGCTGCAGCAATGACCTTTCTCATCATTTCATGAAAAGAATGAGTCGAGGGTTAAATCTTTTCCTGTCTTCTTTCTCCCCTCCTTCCTCACTTCTTTATCACCTTCAGGTTGTGATTTTTCTCCGATCTCTTTTTCCTCATCAAGAGACTTTTCTGGCTCCACTTTGCTCTCAAACTCAGCAAGGAAAGTTTCATCTTCTATCCTGTGCAGTCCGTGCATTTCAATGTATTCTACAATTTCAGATGCTCTATCCCCTATGAGAAATTCGAGTTCTTCCTTCGAAAGATCATAAAAGGCAGCTATCCTCGCAGCCCTGTCAGTATCAAGCTCCTGCAAAAGTAGCTTAACAAGAGGAAACATCTCGGTGTTTGCCTTAACCTTTGACATGTGGCTATACCTCCCAATTTTCTCCAGTACTCTCTTAGTCATCTCTCTCCTCTGTCTCATCTGGAAAAGCATTTGCCAAGTTGACGGTCTCTGATACCTCGTAAATCCTCTCCTCGCCTCTCCCTTCACCTGCTGCACACCCACAGTCATCAGATAGCTTGCATACTTCCACAACCTGTAAAACTGTCTTCTTCTTACTCTCCCAAGAAAAATATCTGCCTTTGAAAGCACATTATACGCAACCGCCAAATCCTTGCCGGAATACTCAAGTGGCAGGTTTTCATCAACCCAGTGGATGATATCCTCAGGTGATTCGTCGAGGAGCATTGCGTCGTTATAAACTGCAGGATTTTTTGTTTTGAAAATAGCCTGAAGAACCTTAAAAATGTCCTTCTCTTGTGTCCTTTTCCCCACAACAACATCTTCAAGTTTCAACTCATCTTTACCCTCTGCAACAGCCTGAAGATCGTTAATTGCAGCCCTGAGGTCACCTCCTGCATTTTCGGCTATTGACATCAAAGCCCTTTTATCCGCCTTTATTCCCTCAGCTATACAGATTTTCTCAAGAACCTTCACAATCTGATTTTTTGTGAGTCTTCTGAAATTTACCATCTCACAAAGTCTCCTCAGCTCAGGTGAAAGCCTGTAGGGATCATTTGCTATCAGAACCACGGGTTGAGCAGGTTTTCTTTTAATGAGTCTTACTAAAGCAGCCTCACCACCCGTATCCTCCTTTTTGTGTATGTTATCAACTTCGTCAAGTATAATTAGCTTCATCCTGCCATGTGCAGAAGAGAGAAATTCGCCTTCATCACTGATAGTTTCGTTAAAGGCCCCCTCGCCAACTATGCGCTGTATGATCTGCCAGTTCCTCTGATCACTGGCATTAAGCTCGACAACTTCCCAACCTAAGGAGTTTGCAAGGGCTACAGCGAGCGATGTCTTTCCCACTCCCGGAGGTCCAGCAAGAAGGAGAGGTTTCTGTCCCGGCTTCCACTTCTTTGCCCATAATGTTACCTTCTGAAGGATATCTTTGCTTGCAACAACATCTTCGAGCTTCTTAGGCCTGTACTTCTCAACCCAGAGCATTCAAAAAAAGTTTGTGGAGGAGATATATCACTTTATCTCTGAGAAGGAGGGGATTATCTTCTCGGCGTAGACCTTGGTTACATACTTCGGATCGGGGCCAACGTTTATGAGCATGAAGTGCTTCACACCAGCCTTTACAAACTCCTCAATTTTCCCTATGCACTCCTCAGGAGTTCCGACGATGAAGAAATCTCTTACCATCTCCTCCGTGACACTCGCAGACAGCCTCACAAACTCCATCAGCATGTCATCCTCGACGAGCAGCTTTTCGAAGTAAAATTTCTTTGAGAAGCCTTCAGGCAAATCGAGGGTGTAACCGGCCTGTTCTGCCTTTTCAGCTGCTGATAGAATTACACCACCATATTGCATTGCCCTCTGCATAGCTTTCTCAGGATTTGGATCAACAGCGGTGTAAATCTGCAGTGCAGTGTCAATCTCATCAATACTCCTCCCAGCCCTTTCACAACCCCTCTCAACATCCTTTAAATTCTCCCTGTATGTTTTGGGGGTCTCGGCTATAGGCATCCAGCCTTCGCACATTTCACCAGTAAGTTCTCTTGTTTTTACACCATTTGCCCCAACATAAACTGGAATTGTGTCTTGCACAGGTTTGATTTGCAAAAAGGCGTTTTTCAGTTTGAATCTCTTTCCCTCGTAAGAAAATTTCTCACCCTTCCAGAGCCTTTTCATGATCTCTATACCCTCCCTCATGGTAGTGTAAGGCTTGTCCCAGTCTATCCCGAAAGGAACTATGTTCATCGCCTCTCCCGCACCTATTCCCAGAAAGGCTCTTCCGCCCGAAAGGTGGTCGAGAGTTGCAAAGAATTGAGCTAATACGGATGGATGATACCTGACGACGTCTGTAACACCGGTNCCAAGCATGGAACGTTTCGTTTTTAATGCGAGAGCGGAAAGCAATGACAGAGCGTTAGGTGTGAAGCCGGGTGGAGCCATCAGGGTGTGGTCTGGGACCACCAGAGACGCCATTCCACTTTCCTCACTCATTTCTGCTATTTTTATCACCTTATCCAGTGCTGGCATCGGTGCTGAAAGCAACGTTCCGAATCTAACTTCGCTCATAGCTTTAACCCGATTTTTAATTACTTATATTTTGCTAAAAATTTCTTGACTTCCTCAACAATTCTCGGCAGAACTTCGCCAGTTTTTCCCTGAATGAAGTAGTCGGAGATGCCTTCGACAGTCAAGGGGGTTGGTTCAGCATTAATCTCTACAACCGATGCTGGCAGTGGTTTGTTCTTTGCGATTCTTGGCAGTTGTGCAGCTGGATAAACAACAGCAGATGTGCCAGCGACAATCATTACGTCACACTTAACCACCTCCTCTACGCTCCTCGTGTAAACGTCCTGCGGAATTGGCTCGTTGAAATAAACAACATCAGACTTCAATGGATACTTACATTCACAAAGGGGTATTTTTCCTTCTTCCAATATTTTGGGAATGTCGAACATGTCTCGCGGATAGCGTCTTCCACACTTCAAACATCTGAGCTTTGAAACGTTTCCATGGAAATCAATGACATTCTGACTCCCTGATTTCTGGTGGAGATTGTCAACATTCTGAGTTATAATACATTTCAAAATTCCCATCTTTTCAAGCTCCGCCAGCGCATAATGAGAGGGATTTGGCTCAGCTCTCTCAATCGCATCGCGGATTGGCGATTTAACTGACTCCATCCAGTATTCAACCGGATTTCTCAGAAACTTATCGTAAACCTCATATGCTCTCCTTTCAGCCTCAGGGTCTCTTGTCCAGATGCCAGAAGGTCCACGAAAGTCTGGGATGCCAGATTCGGTTGAAACTCCGGCACCTGTTAGTGCTACAGCATAGACAGAGTTGGCGAGAACTTCCGCCACCTCTCTAACCACCATAATGAAAATACGTGACTGAATATTTGTCCTTTACTTCTAAATCAAAAAGCGTTAAATACTACCCATACCTTTCTGATTCTATGAAACTTCTGGCAATAAATGGAAGTCCAAATAAAAGGAACACGTACTTTCTTCTTGAAACCATTGTAGAAGAAGTGAAAAAACTTGGGCATGAGGCAGAAATTCTAAATCTGAAAGAGTACGAGATTAACGAGTGTAAAGGATGCGATGCATGTCTGAAGGGAGAATGTGTCCAGAAAGATGACATATTTAAAGTTCTCGAGAAGATGCAGGAAGCAGATGCAATAATCATAGGTGCCCCTACTTACTTCGGTAACGTGCCCGGATTGGTTAAGAATTTAATAGACAGGAGTAGAATGGCGAGAATGAGCAATTATAAGCTCAGAAACATAGTTTTTGCCCCAGTAATCACATCAGGATTGAGAAATGGTGGTGCTGAATTTGTGGCGATGAGTTTGCTCATTTACGCACTCGGTCAGGCAATGATACCTGTCTCAATCACGGAAAACCCAATCACAACTGGAGCATTCTCAATAGGAGTGATTCAAGGAGATGCAGGGTGGAGGAGCGTTAAAAAGGATGAAATAGCGATAAATGCAGCTAAAGCACTCGCCAAGAGAATTGTTGAGGTGGCTGAGGCTACAGAAGGTTTGAGGAGATAGGCAATCAAACTTTCCAGTCGTTAATCTGAATTTCTTTTCCTATTGTCTTGTAGATTAAAACTCTGAGAAAGGAGATGAAACATATTATCGTCCATAGAGGTGAATAGAGAAAGTAGTAAACTGGTAAAAGTCTGCACTCTATCTTGTAATTCATTTTACTGGAAAATAGGATAACCAGACTCGACCACGCTGAGAAAGACACAAATGCGGCGAGAATATTTTTTATGTTTCCAATCTCATACAGTGCGAGTATTGCAATGGATGCAAGCTTTGGCGAGACAATTGCGATAAATGGTAAGATCAAGTATAGAATCTTGAAAAGGTAACTCTCAGGGAGTATGAGAGATACAAGAAGCCCGAAGATTGCGGGATAGAAGAAGATGAGGTAGGGAATCCAGAGTTTTGGTCGGAAAAGGATTGGTATAAAATTTTCTATAAGAATTTCAGCCCCTCCCATGCTCCACCTTTCCCTCTGCTTAAACCACTCCTTGAAATTCTTTGGTGCTTTGGTGTAGGCTCTGCCACATACTGCGAATCTGTATCCATTCAATCCTACCCTGACTCCAAGGTCAGTATCCTCGTTGATCCTCTTTCTAAACCCGCCAAGCTTTTCAATAACGCTTTTTTTAATGACAAATGCAGAACCGTTTATGCCGAGACAGGAGCCAAATTTTGATGCGATTTTTGAACCTAAGCTCATAACCAAAAAGTCTATATTCACGAGCTTTTCGATTATCGTGTCCCCCTTTACCTCCTTCAAGATTTCAACGACATCACATCCATTTAAACCACTTAGGTCATCAATAATGGTATCAGAATCCAAAAATATTATCTGATCTCCACTCACAAGTTTGAGTGCGTCATTCAACGCCCTCCACTTCCCTCTTCTTTCCTTGCTTATGCTTGCCTTAACCCCATAAGTCTGTATGATCTCCAAAATTTTATCTTCCGGCTCATCTACAGCAATTACGATCTCAAAATCACTATCTGACAGCCTCTTTAAGTTCTCTTCAATATACCCTGCATCTCTGTATGAGGTAATCACTACAGTTTTCATTTGAAAATCGCGGTGTGGTAGGCAAAATAAAATTAACGGAAGTGTCAGCAAAAGGCTAAGGTTTTTAAAATCAAGAGTTGATATGAGAAAAGGTGTCAGAATGATAAAAGTTATGGTGGTTGATGACGAAATCGCGATGAGGGAAATCCTCAAAATCATGTTAAAGGACTTCAAAATAATTGAAGCTTCAAATGGTAAAGAAGCGATAGAACTCTACAAGAAAGAGAAGCCTGACCTCGTCTTAATGGACGTAATGATGCCAATAATGAATGGAATAGACGCCACCTACGAGATAAAAAAAATGGACCCGAATGCTAAGATCGTTGCAATAACAGCGTATGCGAGTTCCAAGGGAGAAAAGGTTTTAGAGGCAGGNGCAGATTTCATTCTAAAAAAGCCCTTTACTCGCAGAGAGGTTATAAAAATGATTGAAAAAATTGTTGGCAGTTCTTAACTGCTGGGCTGCAATAACTATTTATAAGGCGAGATTGAAATTTATCTGGATGTCATCCGAGATAGAAGGAGGTATGATAACCATGAAGGCTAACGACACTACAAAGTACTTAATTCATGCTGAAATTATAGCTGATGGTGTTGTTGAACGTCCCGATGTTGTAGGGGCGATATTTGGTCAAACGGAGGGGTTACTCGGAGGGGACCTTGACCTAAGAGAATTGCAGAAAACAGGGAGAATAGGAAGGATAGAGGTCAAAATCGAGAGCAAAGGGGGAAAGAGTTACGGAGAGATAAGAGTTCCGTCGAGTCTTGACAAGGTAGAGACTGCAATACTTGCTGCTGCGCTTGAAACGATTGAGAGAGTGGGGCCATGTTCGGCAAAAATAAGAGCCATCAAAATAGAGGATGTAAGAGCGAGCAAAAGAAGGAAGATCGTTGACAGGGCGATGAGCATTCTTAGAGAGCACTTTGAAGAACCAGAGATCGAATCTGAAAGAATAGTGGATATAGTAAGACAGGCAATCAGGGCTGACGAGATAACAGAGTATGGCGAAGACAGGCTTCCAGCAGGACCAGCAGTTGATGAGTCTGACGCAATTATTGTTGTTGAGGGAAGAGCTGATGTGCTCAATCTGCTCAAACACGGCATTAAGAACGTCATCGCTGTTGAGGGAACGAACATTCCGAAGACAATTGTAGAGCTCAGCAAGAAGAAGACCGTAACGGCATTTCTGGATGGTGACAGAGGGGGGGACTTGATCCTGAAGGAGTTGCTGCAGGTTGCAGATATTGACTATGTTGCAAGAGCGCCTGAGGGCAAAGAAGTTGAGGATTTAACACAGAAGGAGATTCTGAAGTCCTTGAGAAACAAGATACCAGTCGAGCAACTTCATGTCCTTAAGAGGGAGTCAAAGGAGAAAGAACAGGCAAAGGAGAGGTCAGAGGTTAAAGAACAAAAAGAGAGCATATCAAATGTTCTGAAAGTTCATAAGGACTCGGTTGAGGGCAAGCTGACAGCAAGGGTCCTTGACAGAAATCTGAACATGGTAAAGGAGGTGCCAGTGAGAGACCTTGTGAAGGTTCTCAAGACAAACAACGTGAAAGGGGCTGCGATAGTGTTTGATGGCGTAATAACTCAGCGCCTGATTGATCTCGCTGCAAAGAAGGAGTTTGACTACATCGTGGGGGTCAGACTCGGAAGCGTTGTAAAAGTTCCTACCTCCGTTAGGGTTATCACATTCGATCAACTTTGATTTACAATTTTTTTATTCAGCTCTTGGGGATAAAGATTTTACTGCTGTTATAATGATTTCAGCTATTGCTTCCGCGCTAAACTTCCCAGAGTTCAGAATGATATCGTAAATGGTCCAGTCATCTATGTCTATGCTGTAAAATTTTTGATATCGCCTCTTTTCGAACTCCTCCCTCATCTTGGTCTCCTGCTTCGCTATTGCTAAATCCTTCCCCTCTCGTTTCGCAATCCTCTGGTATCTGATCTCAGGGTCTGCAAAAACCCAGACTCTTAAATCTGCGTCCTTTACAAACCAACCAGAGAGTCTACCCTCAACAACAACGTCATTTTCGGCTTCTGCAAGCTCCTGCTGGGTTTTGTCTATAAGCCTATCAACCTCAGGATTTTGTTCGGCGTACTTGCTGAACTCCTCAACGGTCATTCCCTTCTTTGAAGCAAGCTGTCTAAAAACATCACCAGCAGAAATTAGCTTTAAGTCAAGTTTTTTGCTTATTATTCTCGCCACTGTGGTCGTTCCGCTTCCCGGAAGTCCTGAAATTGTGATTTTCATCTCAGACACCAACCCTCAGGACTTTCTTGATTATCTGCCCGACTGTAATGGAGCAAAGCAGATACCAGAAAAGCCACCACGGGAATATCAGAACGGGAGTAACAACATGTATCTCTCCAGAGAATGGAACTTTGAGAAGAAAGAGCTCAGGAGAAAGTGTTTTAAGGAAGGCTGCCGGAAGGTTTGCTGTTAAGTTGCCATAATTGCCACTGTTCCCATAAATAAGTTCGTAGCTTGCAGTTGCCTTCTCCCAGAGCCAAGCGAAGATCGGAATGGTGACGACGAAGGTGTAGAACATGGGTTTGAACTGCATGGACATCATGTCGCTCTGCAACTTTTGTATCTCTTCTTTCCTTTGCTCAAGCTGCTTTAGCTTGAACTGGTTGTTCTGTTTTGTTGCCTCCATGTATTCCTTTTGATATTCTCTCAACACCTTCTGTGCGTATTTTAGCTTCTTATAGTCAACAGTGTATTTTTGGATGACGTTTGAATACAGGCCTGTTATTATAGACATTATAAATATGACTATGTGGAACTTAAATCCCGAAAAAGGCAGCATCAGAGAGTCTATAAACAATCCAAGTTCAAGTCTGAAATCCCTACTGAAAAGTATGCCAATAAAGAGAATTGCTCCGAGAATCATTATAAATCTGGAAATTACGTTCTTCATACTTCCTCACCGAGCATTCTCCTGATTAGCGGATGCATCTCTGTAAGCTGCTCTTTCGCCAAGTCCTCGTAGAATCTATAAGCGATGCTGACCGCCAGCAGCAAACCGGTTCCACTCACGTTTCCAATTGTTCCGAGCATGTTCGCGACAAGCGTCAAGATACCTATGATAGCGCCACCGAGGACTGTAACCTTAGGAATGTACCTACCCAAAACCCTCTCAAGAACCTGTGGAGATTTCCTGAATCCCGGAACCTGCATTCCAGACTTTGCTATTTGGGAAGCTACAGTTCGAGCGTCCATTCCACTTGTTTCGACCCAGAAAACGGCAAATATTATGCCACCTGCAATCAGGATTGCCGCATCAACAAGCAAATGGGCTACTATCATCCAGTCCGGAATTGCTGCAAATGCCGCACCTTTTGTTTTAACCAGTGCCGGAACCCAGTCGTAAGGGCTTCGAATAGGAGATAGGAAATATACCAATCCGCTCACAGCCTGCCCATTCACATACTCGCCAAATATGGTTATACCTCTTGTATACAAAATCTGCCCGAAGGCAACTATATTTGCTTGCAATGCCCTTACGAAGATCATGGGCAGAACGCTTGCATAGATAAGCTTTATCGGAAATCTTCCTCTTGCACCTCTTGCAGCCGCATGGGCGAGTGGGATTTCAACCCTCGTTCCCTCAAAGAAAACAACAAGAAGTATTATTACTGCTGTTGTGACCAACGCGAGTATTCCACCTTCAAGTAGGAGGAATATCAGTCCACTGCCTGTAAGCAGGAAATCGGCAGAGTAGTGCTGGGCAATCCATATCCATCTTGGAATTATTCCAGCAGGCAGCTGTGAGTTTGGAGGAACAACCCAGTTAAAGAGACCGACAACAATTGCTTGTGCAATTCCTGCGAGGATGAAAAGCGACACACCACTGCCTATACCCCACTTTGAGACGACTTCATCCATATATACTATCAGAACTCCGCCGATAAACAGCTGGATGAAAATTAAGAAGGCGATAAGGGAAGGAGAAATACCAAGCTGAGCAGCGAGGTTTAAATCGGGTTTTAAAAGACCTCCAGCAATCTGCGGAAAAGCCTCGACTGCAATCATCACAAAAACTAAAAACCTCTGGAAGTCTTGATAGGCTGCTCTATCTTCAGGGTTTGTGAGATCAAGCTTGATTATTCCTGCACCGACAAGTAGCTGTAGAATGATTGAAGCAGTAACGATTGGTCCTATACCCAGAGCGATAATCGAGCCCGTAGCACCAGCGAAAAGGGCTCTGTAGGCAGCGAAAATATCTATGGACTCGGGCGAGAGACCGAAAACGGGAACATTGGTGAGTATGAAATATAGGAGAAGTACTGCCACTGTCCAAGCAAATTTCTCCCTGAAGTGAACGTGTCCTTTTGGCCTTTCAACACTCGGTATTCTTTCGAAATATGGTTGTAGGGCTCTTATGGCAGAGTCCAATTCGACCAACCCCTTTACTCAACTACTACCTTACCCCCTGCAGCCTCGATTTTCTCCACAGCCTTCGGTGTCGCCTCGAAAACTCTCACTTCAATCTTCTTTGTAACCCTTCCATTTCCGAGGAGTTTTGAATATCCGAGTTCTGTCAGATCAACCTTAAAGATTTCTCCTTCTTTTTCAGCAATTCCCAATTCAGCAAGTTTTTCCACGATTTCATCAAGGTCTCCAGCATTCAGCTCTGTCCTTGACGAGAGGTAGCGATATGTATATTTATCAAGCTTCCCTTCCTCTTTTAGCCATCTCAGAGTATCTTTAACAACCTGAGCGTTGAGATAATCTTTTCTGAGGATTTTTGGTCTCGTAAACCCATGCTTGCCAAAAAGATATTCACCCTTCTTGGCAAGCTTTACGAACTTTATATACTTGTGCTTGTGCACACCAGCATTTCCCGCTCCCCCTCTATTGCCTCTACCCCTTCTGTTCTTATGACTTCCCCATCCAAAGGTTCTTGATCCACGAAACTTCTTAACCTTCTTCTTTGGCATTAAAATCACCTCATCCTGTAAACGAGCTTTGTGATCTCATTACCGTGATAGCCCAGACTGCCCTTTGGGTAGTGCCACTTTATATTCTTTAGCCCCTTTCTCGGTGGGTGTAGTCTGAAAACCGGCTTTAAGTCCGGTAAGTCCTTTAAACTTGCCTTTCCTTCTACTACAGCCCTTGCAAAGTCCTCAATGGTCTCATATCCCGTCTTCTCCTTGACATACTCATCAGTGAGTTTTTGGTCTCCAACAAGCCTCCCCCTTGTTCTGAGCAGAAGTGCGAGTGTTTCGGCATCAATTTCACCATATGCGACGTAATCCTTCACAACCTGCAGCATTCCTCTATATGATGGTGTATCCGGCACGACGACTGCATGATACCTCTTATGGAGCCTCAACATTCTGAGAGTTTCCTTAATTTTTCTGTGAACATCTACAGTTCCTCTAAGCCTAACTACCACGTACATTCTACCACCTCTTAATGTACATCGTCTTCTTCAATGCCTCATAGGTCGCCTTCGCAAAGTTCACGGTCGTCTTTGTCTGCCCTTTCGTAAAGCTCCATACGTCATTAACGCCAGCAAGCTCGATGACCCTCTTTGCTACATCTCCCGCAACAATTCCGAGTCCCTTTGGCCCCGGAATCAACATCACCCTCACACTTCCACATGAGCCGGTAACCTTGAAGGGTAGAGAGTGTTCTCCACCACATCCGCACTCCCAAGAGCCGCAACCTCTCTGCACCTTGAATATATTGAGCTTTGCATCGTTTATCGCCTTCTGAATTGCCGGAGCGACCTGTGAAGCTTTACCAGTTCCAATCCCAACATAGCCATTCCTATTCCCAACAACCGCAGTAACCCTGAACTTCGTCCTCCTGCCACTATCCGTCATCCTCTGCACCATAGATATTTCGAGCACATCATCTTCAAGATCGGGAAGCAGAACATCTACGATTTCCGGCTCCTTCAGGGGCAAGTCACTCGCCAGAGCTTCATCCATTGATTTTATCTTTCCATCAGCCACCAGTCTTCCGAGTCTCGTTCTCGGAATCCAATCCTCGGTCATGCTATCACCATCAGCTTCTCTTTAACTTCATCAACGTGATCGGGAAGTTCGGATGGTTTTAAACCTCTCTTTTCATACTCGCTAAACCTGTCAGGGTTCATTTCATAATAGGCAGCGATATGTTCCCCTCTGACCCTCGAATCATCCGGCAAAACATCATCGCTGTGCGGAACGTTAAGACCTCCCTCAACCGCACCTCTCAGAACCGCAAACNCCCTCGATCCCCTTGTTGGCGTGTGAAGACCAATATCGAGAACGGCTTCTTCCACACCCTTCTGGAGAGCTTTTTTGGCAATGAGGATGCCAGTCAGATAGGCTGCAGGTGTGTTGTTCAGGTCCCCTTTCCATCCATACTCTCCCAGCATACTCGAATCAACACCCACAACAACCCTGTCTCCTTTTGGATCGTATTCCACTATCTGAGCAATCACCCTTGTGTTCGTCACCCTGACAACGAGTCTCGGCTTCCTTGAAAGGAGTAACTTTAATCTCTTCCTGTAATTCGTTTTTCCTTCTCTTCTTCTCCTTAACGGAACCTTGTATCTTGGACCTTTAGCCATTCTATCACCTTTTAAGCTGCTCTATATATGCTTTGAGATGTGCCACACTCCTGAACTCTCCACCCTTCGCCTTCCTGTAGAGAATCCTGTAGGTTGTACGGTCTATTTCACCACTATCTCTCATCTCCCTTAGACTCTTGCGTAATGCTCTGATTCTAATAATCCATCGCCTCTTTTTCGGCATTCTTGCCCCCTTTGCCCCTCTTCTGCTTCCATGTCCCCTTCTCCTCCCCTTTTTCTTCTGAATTCTGTTTTTCCTTATCCTTGCCCTGCAAATGCCCTTAACAGGCTTCCTCTTTATTACTCCCTGCTCTATAAGCTCCCTTATGTCTTCTTTGGTTGCTGCAGTTGCAATATCCTCTACTGCTGTAGGATCGAACCACACCCTGTTCTCTCCACACTTCAAAACACTTGCAGCGAGTCTGCGTTGAAAGCTCAAATCCATAACAATCACCCTGAAGGATTGAGTACTTTAATACCAAGCTCTTTAGCCTTATCTTCAATCGCGAGCCTCTTCTTCATCCCGACACAGGAAGCAATTCTTGCAGCCTGCCTCTCTTTGTCAATTTTCTCAAGCTCTGCTGGATTGTAAACCAAAACCTCTTCGTATCCACTTGGATGCAGACCTCTCACAGCCCTTGGAGAGCCGAATCCAGCATTGACAACAATTCTCCCACTCTTCTTCCCACCATATCTTCTTCTCAGCTTGCTGTGAAGACCTCTTGGTCTCCTCCAGCTTTTATTCCTTAAACGCAGCTTCTTGTTCCAGCAGTATCTCCTGAATTCGGGTTTTCTCTTCTTCTGCCTTCTCCTGACCTTCAGAAGTCTTTTAACCTCCATATCCTCACCTCAAGGCTTCTTGACGATGTAGATTCCATCCTGGAAAACACGCGGATCCTTTCTCTTTATCTTCGTCGCAAGCTCAAGGTTTGCAGCCGTTTGCCCACACTCCTCGATGTCAATTCCTCTTACGTACACTTCCTGCCCCTTGATCTCAACCTGAGCCCTACCAACTATCTTTGCCCTTCTTGGGTGCTTTTCACCAACGAAGTTCTCAATAATAACTTCATTACCCTCCACCCTCAGCTTGATAGGAAAGTGAGCGTAAACAACCTTAAGCTGATACTCAAAACCATCTTTAACTCCGGTAATCAGATTTTCGATGTGACCTGCAAAGGTGCCGACAACTGCCTTGTGCCTCTTTTTCGGGGAAGTAGTGTAAACTCTGACTTTCCCGTCTTGAACCTCGATAAAAACACCCCTGTATTTCAGAAACTTTGAGTTCTCTCCCTTTGGTCCAACAGCCTTTACAGTATAGCCCGTAAAGCTCTCCCCTTCAACGGTTACCGTGACACCTTCCGGAACTACGACAACCCTTTCTTCATAAACTTCAGTAGACGTAAGCAAGGAGAACACCCCCCAATCTTTGTTTTCTCGCCTCAATCTGAGACATAACTCCCTTTGTAGTAGAAACTATTAGAATTCCGAAATCTCTTGCAGGGAGATATCTTTTCTCGTAATTTTCATACTCTGTGACTGCTGACGAGAATCTGGGTTTTATCGCCCCGCAGTCGTTAATATTTCCTGCAAGTTCGACAACAAATTTTCCACCCCTGTGGTCTTCGATGTATTCAAAGCCCTTTATGTATCTGTAGTCTTTCATAACCTTCAGAACGTTTCCTATGAGCTTTGAAGCTGGCTTGATCTCGCATTTCTTCGATCCAATCATTTCTGCATTCTTTATCGCGATCATTGCATTTGAGAGGGTATCAACACTCATATTTATCACCAGTACTTCTTAAACCCAAGTTCCGAAGCTGTCTCTCTGAAACACTGCCTGCAGAGGTAAAGTCCATACATCCTTATTAGCCCTCTTCTCCTGCCGCATCTCCTGCACTCATTAGCCCCTCTTCCAAACTTCTTTGTCGGCTCCTTCTTCATTCAACAATCACCCCCAAAGACTCGAGCCATTTTATCGTCTCCTCCTTGGTTACTCTGTGCGAGGTTGCTATCTTCCCCTTCCTCCTTCTCCTTCTCGCGACTCTATAACCTCTCCTCTTCAGCGAAACGCAAACATCCATCCCGAATATACCTATATCCGGGTCATATTCGACCCCCGGAAGATCAATGTGCTCGGCAATACCGAATGAGAAATAACCATCACCAATTGATTTTCTGCTAAGCCTCATTTCCTTAACTGTAAGGGCATCCTTGAGAAAGTTTAACGCCTTCTCTCCACGAAGAGTGACTTTAATACCTATCGCCTCACCCTTTCTGATTCCAAAGTTCTTTATCGTCATTTTTGAGTAGGTCACAGCTGGTTTTTGCCCTATAAGTTCCTCAAGCATCTTATAAGCTCTCTGATGTCTCTCTCCACTCTCTCCAATGCCCATGTTTATCACAACTTTGTCGAGCAGCACTTCTCTCATTGGATTCTCCTCTCCATCTGCCTCTTTTCTCTCCTCAACCTCGACTGCCTGCATCGTTCACACCTCCTTAAACGCCCAGATCAATCGCAGGTTTATCGCTGTCCTTCTTCCCGACCACAAAGACATAATCCTCGATAGTCGTGATGTCTCTCTCCTCCCCCTCAACAGTTACGAGGTTTGGAGCAGAACTCCTCACGATCTTGTAGCTTTTTAACCTCCCAATCTCTCCAGCGTGACTTCCACCCGTGATCATTACCAAAGCACCTTCCTCGAATTTCAGATGATCAATGATATCTTTATCAGGAATTTTGACAAGAATGCTGTCCTTCGTTTTATACTCATTAGAAGCAAGCAGATTTGTCCCATCAAAGAGGTTTAGCTGAACCTTCCCACCCCTAACAAGCGTTTTGTTCACAATCTTGTAAAGCTTCAAATCAGAATCTTCAACCTCTTTGGGGATGTATCTACCCTTCTCATCGAAGAGCATTCTGTAACTCTTTTCCAGCTTGGGAATCGTGATCACGTCAAAAAGCCCTACCGGGAACTTGTAGTCTTTTCTCACAATCCCATCAACGAGTATTTCTCCGGCAGCTATTATTTTTCTCGCTTCTCTTGCCGTGTCTGCAAGTTCGAGGAAATCTCTTACAATCACAAGTAAAGGTACCGCCTCTTTATCATGTGGTCCGGGAGAAGGCTTTACTACCCACTTTGCAACCTTTCTCGGTATCTTGTATGTTTTCGGAGCTGAAAGCCTCTTCTGATGCAACTCAATCACCTCTCAAGGATTTTCTTTCTGACATCATCAACCTCACCGAGGTCAACTATCATAACATTTGATGGATGGATGGGGACAGCCACTTCGGTTCCATCAGCTTTTGTGACCGTAACCCCATCAACTGTTATCCTGCATTTTTTCATATCCACTTCAAGCACCCTTCCTTCATGCCCTGCAAACTGCCCTCTCATGATTTTGACCTTGTCTCCCTTCCTAACTCTAACGGCTCTCTTTCCATACTTCTCCCTCAGATCCTTTGAGAGGGTGGCATGCAGTAATCTGTGCCTCTCATGCAGCTTTGAAATCTTATATAGCCACCTTCTCTGCTTTCTCGGCTGTTTCGATTTGGGAACACCCACATTATCACCTCATACTATTACAGAAGCTATGGTTCCTATTTTCGCAAATCTCTCAGCAGCTTCTCTTGCCACAGCCCCTCTGATCTCCGACCCTCTTGGCTCCCCCCTCTCGTTGGTTATGACCGCCGCATTGTCTTCAAACTTGACCCTTGTACCATCAGGTCGGCGATACTCTTTCCTCTGCCTTACGATGACCGCATAGTGCACCTGTTTCCTTATTTCAGGTGTGCCTTTCTTCACAGTCACTACCACAATGTCACCAACACCTGCTGCTGGATATCTTCTCCTGACACCCTTGTATCCCTTTACGGCGATTATTTCAAGCTCTCTTGCTCCAGTATTATCGGCACAGATGAGTCTCGCACCAGTCGGCAATGCACGTGGGATGTTAGCTCTTACCGCCTTCACTGCCTATCACCTCCAGTATCACAAAGCTCTTCGTTTTGCTTATCGGCCTGCATTCTCCCAGCGTTACAATGTCCCCCGGCCTTGCCCTGATGCACCTCGGATTGTGAGCGTGAAACTTTGACCTCTTCTTCATATACCTCTCGTATTTCGGTACGTATTTTATCATCTCCCTTTCAACCACAGCAGTCTTTCCATAAACCTTCACGACTTTTCCACGCAATATCTGACCTCTCACCGATAGAGTGCCGTGAAACGGACAGTTTGTATCATTACACTCCCTTTCCGGAGGTTTTACGTCAATTCCGATATCTCTCATATCCTAACACCCTTTGCTCTCTTAAGCATCACCAAACCCTTCTTTATCCTCTCCTCAGGTCTGTAAGATATCAGATCACCTTTTATACGCATAATCTTATCCCCATACCATACTCTGAAGGTTCTTTTTTTCTTCACCACGATTTTTAAACCTTTTTCAGTCATTATTCTGAGCGTATTCTGAGTTTCGTCCACAACCTCGCCCTTCAACCCAATCTCATATTCGTTCGGACTCTCGACTACCTCCACCATCAGCCCAATCCAGTCCCTCGCAATCACATCTACACCCTGTACCCTTCCTCGCATAGTGCCATCTTCAGTCTTGCAATATCTCGCCTTATCAGATTTATTCTACCCGGATTCTCCACTGCTCCACCGCTCCGCACCATCGTTCTGAGCTTGAGCAGTTCAAGCTCCAACTCCCTCAGCTTCTTCAACTTCTCCTCCCTGCTCATCTCCCTTATCTCCTTCATCTTCACTGCTTTCACCCCTCAACTTATCGGCATCAACTTCTTTAACCTTGAACTCATCAGGCAGCGTAACATCTGGGGGAATTATCCTCACACTTACACCGAGAACCCCGAGTTTTTTGACGGCAACATCAAATCCCTTCTGAACCATGCTCTCTGCAGGGTCACCTGTGTGGATGATTGTGCCAGCAACAAACTTCTCTGTTCTTGCCCTCTCACTGACAAGTTTTCCGCTGATCTCAATCTCACATCCCTTAGCCCCGGCTTCCATTATCCTGTAGAGGAACCTGTAACCTGCTCTTCTGAAATACCATCCCCTCTCAAGAGCCCTTGCAAGAAGTGAAGCCATAAGCTGTGCATTGAACTCTGGCTTCTCCACCTCGTCAACGCTGACCTGTGGATTCTCCAACCCGAAGACCTTTAGTTTCTCGGTAAGAGCCTTTATTCTTCTTCCTCCCTTTCCTATCACCAACCCAGGCCTCTCGACGAACAGAGTAACCTGAGTTCCGAGCGGTGTTCTGAGAATGTCAACTCCTCCGAATCCAGCGCTCCTCACTTCGTCCTTAATCCACTCCTTGACCATCAGCTTCTTTAACCTCTCCTGAACGAATTTTCTTTCTACCGCCATTACCTCACCTCAGCAACAAGCTCTACTGTAGTGAGCTGCTGAAACCTCGGCGTTGCTCTTCCAAAGGCGCGAGGCATGTATCTCTGAATAACTCTCCCCTTCTGAGCCTGTGCGTGCACAATAATGAGATTCTCAACGTCAAGCCCTTTATACTCCGCATTCGCCTCAAGGTTTCTTAGAACCTTCAGGACATGCTTCGCTGCCTTCTGCGGATACCTCCCTGCGTACCACTTCTCCAGCCCCTTCTTATGGGCAACCTTCTTCTTGTGCTTCCTGAACGGCACAGGCCTCTTCATCTCTACAACTTCCTCCAGAAATCTCCTTGCATCAGCAACCTTCTTTCCTCTGATTTCCCTGCATATCTCAACAGCATGTTTGAAGCTGATCGGCATTTCGTATCCCATTGCCTTGGCGGCTTTCGTTTCATCTTCCGGCTTGTAGGCGTAGTTTACTCTCGCCATATTCATCACTTCAGCGGAACGTATTTACTGCTCCTCGTAGCTCCAACACCAGGCCCACTATGCTTCTCAAATCTTCTCGTCAAGGCAAACTCTCCGAGGCGGTGTCCGATCATCTCCGGTTTGATCTCCACTCTAACAAACTCCTTTCCGTTGTGCACGAAAACAACTTTCCCAACCATTTCTGGCAAGACTATCATATCTCTGCAGTGTGTCCTCGCCATCCCTTTTTTTCTGAGTTTTCTTAGCAATTTTTCTTCCTGTTCCGTGAATCCCCTTTTAATCTTTCTTCTCTCTCTTGACGGAAGAAGTTTTGCAAGTTCATCTAAGGGCATTTTTTGCAGTTCTTCGAGTGTATAACCGCGAAATCTGAACTCTCTCGGTCTTGTAACCTTACTCTTTAACGCCATCCAATCACCTCCTCACACCAGTTCTGCGGGCAGCGATACTTCCAACCTTCCTGCCCGGAGGAGCGTTACGACTGACGGTCTTGGGCTTACCAACATGCTGATGCTTACCACCACCGAATGGATGATCAACAGCGTTCATCGCCACACCTCTAACGCGAGGCCACTTTGCAGCCTTGCTCTTCATCTTGTAATATTTCTTCCCAGCTTTCACGAAGGGTTTGTCTGTTCTCCCACCACCTGCCACAACGCCTATTGTCGCTCTGCAGTTGGGGTGGAACCACTTCAGCTTTCCAGAAGGCATCTGAACCAGAACTTTATCCTCCTCCCTTGAAACGATAAAGCCAAAAGTCCCGCTCGCCCTTATAAACTTCCCACCATCGCCCGGCTGAGCTTCAATGTTACAAACGGGAGTGCCTTCGGGAATGTTTCTCAGATAAGTGGTATTGCCGGAGGTTATCTCAACGTTTTCGCCAGCGTAAACTACATCTCCAGTTCCAAGCCCTTCGACAGCAAGAATGTATTCTTTACTACCGTCCGGTAGCTGTACAAGGGCTACTGGCCCGTTTCTTGCAGGATCGTGCTGGATGTCAACTATCTTGGCAGCAATAACTTCTTCTTTAAATCTGAGATGCTTCACATCCGCTCTGTATTTGTGAGATGGAGCAGTGTAAGTAGGAGTTCCTTTTCCTCTATTCTGGGATATTATTCTTTTACCCATATCACATCACCTCAGAACACTCCGAGTTTTGAAAGCACTTCCTCAGCGGAGTAATCTGGCTTTAGCTTGATGTATGCCTTCTTTTCTCCCCTTGGAGTTATGAGCGTGTTAACTTTCTCAACCTCAACGTTGAACAATCTTTCAATCTCCCTCTGTATGTCCTTCTTTTTCGCCCTGACATCCACTACAGCAGTCAGAATGTTCTTTTCAAGTTCCGCAACACTCTTCTCAGTTACGAGGAAGCACTTAATCAGCATAACCAATCACCCAGATACTCAACTGCCGACTTGGTCCACACAGTCAGTCTTCCAGCATGACATCCGGGAGCGAGGAGTTCAACGTTAAGGTCTTTAACAAGAACCGCATCAACTCCCGGAAGGTTCTTTGCAGCCCTCAAAACACCTTCATCTTTATCCACAACAAGAAGGATGCTCTTCTTTGCAACATACCTTCTACCCCTCATCTTTCCCTTTCCTGCCCTGTATCTCTTTCTCTCCTTTGCCCTCTCTACATCATCGTAAACTCCTATTGCCTTAAGTATCTCTGCAATTTCCTTTGTTCTCTTAACTGAATTTATATCGTCAGAAACGATTTTAGGAAGCTCACCCTCAAACAGATGATTCCTGCTCCTCACGATCTCCTCATTTGCCGTTGCAGCGATTGCCGACCTAAGTGCTTTCCTCATCTCTTTCCTGTTTATCTTCTCTGCCCACTTTCTCTCAGGCTTTGGTGGGTGTGCTCTTCTCCCTCCAACTGCCTGAGGAACTACTACAGCCCTTCTTCCAAGTTTCCATCTCGGAACCCTCGCATATCCGTGTCCCGGTCCCCAGTTCTCCCATGCGTAGTTGATTCCACTGAGCGGGTTTGGTCCATATGGCTGCCTGCGGTGTGATTGGATTGCAAGCACAGCTTTTTTAATTATATCCGGTCTGAATTCTTCGTAGAATACATCAGGAAGCTCTATTTCCTCAGTCACCTCTCCTTTCAAGCTCAAAACCTTTGCTTTCATACTCATCTCCCCTGCTTAGACGCGGTGCTTACATACACGATATTGACCCCATCAAACTCTGCCTTCGGAGGTCTGATCGCATCTCTCATCCTGACGAGTCTCTTAACACTCCCAGGAACTGAGCCTGTAACAAGCACATACTGAGTTCTTATCACCCCATAATGCAGAAATCCGCCCTTTGGTGTTATCTCCTCCCCATTTTCACCGATCTTTATCAGTCTCTTGTTGTACTCAGTTCTCTGGTGGAAGCCCATTTGTCCAGCCTGTGGAACAGTCCATCTTACATGATGCGGATTCCAAGGGCCGAGATTTCCAACTCTTCTGTGCTTGCTGCTTCTCGCATGCTTTGCATCAAGCGTTATAACTCCCCACCTCTTAACCGGTCCCTGAAAACCCTTGCCCTTGGTGATTGATATCACATCAATTATCGCTCCTTCCTCAAAAACCTCTGAAACGGTAATTTCATTACCCAACTTGGAGATCGCATACTCCAAGGCTTCTTCAACATCCCCTCCAATCTTGTGCTCCATCACATCCGGAACCTTCTTGGGAACTCCAGTGACCATGTAGGGTTGAGTGTAGGTTACAACCCTAACCTCCGAACCTCCGTTTTCAACTGCCATTTTCAGCCTATCAACATCTGGTGTTTTCTTCGGCAAATTAAGTCTTCTTCCTAAGAAAACATCCAGATTGTCACTCCAAACTTCCGCTGCAATCTGCATTCCGTACTGGGTTTTCTTGTAAACTCTTACTGCTGCAACCTTCATAGGCGGCGTCTCGATTACTGTTACTGGCACAACTATTTCCTCCCCATATGTCGGAGAGTTCTTCTTGTCATCAATCATCACAACATGTGTCATCCCTGCCTTGTAGCCTGCGAAGCCCTGCATTCTCACTTCTTCACATTTCGGCCACGATCTTACTCTCGGAATGATACTCTTTGCCCTCTTTCTCGGAGAAAATGCCAAAGAACCTCTTCTCGGTCTGTGATATTTCATCTCAAACCACCCCAGTACTCGGCAAAATTAACAAGTGACAAAGCAGCGAAAATAGCCTCCTCTAACCTTACCGTCCTTGTCCCCTGCAGTGGTACTACATTCCAGCATTCTGCCTCCATCTTTATCCCCAACCTCTTCGCAATCTCGAACACACCTTCTTCTGGATTTCCAAACACGAGCGTGACATCACGTCTTATCACTGGTGGCTTTGGAACTTCACACTTTCGTGAGGTTACCACCAGATTCTTCCTCTTTATTAGCTCCTCCATCCGGAGCCTTTTCACCCGGTAACCCCAATACTCCTGGGGCTTCGCCTCTTCTACCTGCAACGGATTCTTCGAACAGATCCTGACGGTCACGCGGGCGCCCTTTTCGGCATCACACTTCAGGGGCGCCAGGGCATCAATTCCAACATCCACCCATCGCGTCCCGTCAGGGGCAACGTGTCTTACAACACCCTCCCTGACTTCACCGACTTTTAAATGTTTCGACCTGTGGGACGGAATTGAGAGTGGTGGCAGCAAACCTGCATACTTTAACGATTTTTTGAGTGGGAAGAGTTGCTTTCTCAGATACTGGGGCGTTTCGAGATACTCGAGTATCTCAGTAATATAATCTGTTTCGTCAAGAACAGGATCATGATATACTATAATCTCATCAACTCTGAAGACTGCCGCAGCCCTTGCTATCAATCCAACCTTGAAGGCCTTTAATTTCTCATCCCTTTCGTTGATGAGGGAAGATGAGGGAATTGCTATGGAAAGCATGCAAGTTGTCTATTTGGAAAGGATATATAACTTACATGATGCCTACGTGACGCGAGAAAAATTCCTATGGATTAAATGTTATGTTTTGGAGAGAAACAAAAGGAGAATAGTTAAATAGTAGCCGTAAGACTGATGACAAAAACTTTTGGTGATGGTATGCTGGAAGTTGAAGTTATCACTGGAAGGACCCTTAATCAAGGGGCGACTGTCGAGGAAAAACTAACAGAAGAATATTTCAATGCCGTTAACTACGCGGAAATCAACGAAGAGGACTTTGCATCCCTTGGACTGCAAGAAGGAGACAGAGTAAAGGTAAAAACAGAATTTGGTGAAGTAGTTGTTTTTGCGAAAAAAGGAGAAGTGCCGAAGGGAGTCATATTTATCCCAATGGGACCCTATGCCAACATGGTCACTGACCCCTCCACGGACGGAACAGGAATGCCCCAGTTCAAGGGNGTAAAAGGGACTGTAGAGAAAACGGATGAGAATGTTTTGAGTGTTAAAGAACTCTTGGAGGCGATATAATGGCGGAAACTGTTAATGTTGTATGTACTTTTTGCGGTAGCGTGTGTGATGACGGTCAGTTTGATACCGAGAAGTTCAAATCAAAAAAGCTCTGCAAGCTTGGAAGCAGCAAGTTCTCGGAGAAGGAGCGCATAAAGGCTCCAATGGTTGACGGAAAGGAAGTAAGCTACGAAGAAGCTATTGAGAAAGCTGCAGAAATCCTCGTCAATGCTAAAAAGCCCTTACTCTACGGTTGGGCCTCGACTGTGAATGAGGCAATCAGGTTAGGAGTTATTCTGACCGAGAAAGTTGGAGGAGTCTACGACCAATGTGCCAGTGTCTGCCATGCCCCCGGTACGCTGGCTGTTATTGAAGAGGGGTTACCCGGAGGTACTCTTGGAGCTATAAAGAACAGAGCTGATGTCGTCGTTTTCTGGGGAGCAAACCCAATGGAGGCCCATCCAAGACACGGAATGAGGTACTCAATCTCTGCCAAAGGGTTGTTGATTAAGGACAGAAAACAGAGGAAAGTTATTGTTGTTGATGTCAGGCCGACAAAGACTGCCAAGCTTGCAGATGAGTTCATCCAGATCAAACCCGGTTACGATTACCCGATCATCTCGGCTTTGAGAGCCATAATATCGGGTAATGCAGATGCCGTGCCAGATGAGGTTGGAGGAGTGAGCAAAGAGAAGTTGATTGAGCTTGCCGAAACTATGAAGAATGCCAAATACGGAGCAGTTCTCTACGGTCTTGGAGTCACACAATCAAGGGGCAGAGACAGGAACATCGAAAATGCGGTAAAGCTGATCCAGCTCCTCAACCGCCATACGAGGTGGGTTATCTGGCCGATGAGAGGTCATTACAATGTTGTGGGAGCGGGAGAGGTTCCGGCATGGGAAGTTGGATACCAATATGCTATAGACTTCAGCAGAGGATATCCGAGATTTTCACCCGCTGAATTCTCTGCTGTTGAGGTTCTAAAGAGGAGGGACTGTGATGCTGCGCTTATTATTTCCTCCGATCCAGTAGCACACTTTCCAAGAGCAGCAGTGAAGCACCTGAAGGAGATTCCAGTAATTCAGATTGACCCATTCCCCAACATGACCACTCTGGTTGCGAACGTCGTGATTCCTTCAGCAATTGCCGGAATTGAAGCAGAGGGTACAGCGTACAGAATGGACGGAATACCGCTGAGAGTTAAGAAAGTCGTCGAGAGCAAATACTGGAGCGACGAACAGATTCTGGAGAGGCTGCTTGAGAAGGTTGAAGAGCTCAAGAGGTGATTGTGATGCATCACATGTTGCATATTAAGAACGGAATTGTTATTGATCCCAAAAATGGAGTAAAAGCCGAGAAAATGGACATTTTCGTGAAGGACGGCAAAATTGTGGAAGAGGGCGAGATAAGCAAGAATGAGGCCAAGGTTATTGACGCGTCAAACAAGCTGGTGGTAGCTGGCGGAGTAGACATGCATGCACATATTGCGGGCAGTAAAATAAACACGGGCAGAACTATGCGCCCTGAAGAAATGAGGGTTGTTAGACTAATTGCCAATAAATTTAGGACTGCAGTTGGAAGAGTTCTGCTTACCTCTCCTGCAATCGGTTATGAGTATGCAAAGATGGGATACACTTCTGCATTCGAGGCTGCACAGCCACCAATTGGCGCCCTCCATACTCATGAGGAGCTTGACTCCATTCCGATGGTTGATAAGGCTGCTCTGCCAGTATTTGGAAACTGGCATTTTGTGCTAAAATACGTTGCTGAGAAGGACATGGAAAAGCTAAAGGCCTTCATCGCCTGGGCGATCGAAAGAACCAAGGGATTTGGAGTAAAGGTCGTGAATCCGGGTGGTGTTGAAGCCTGGATGTATGGTGGAAATGTGAGCAGCCTTGATGATCAGGTTCCGGGCTTTAATGTCACCCCAAGGGAGATAATAACGTCTCTTGTTAAGGCAACTGAAGAACTACAGCTCAACCACTCAGTCCACCTGCACTGCAACAGACTGGGAGTTCCGGGTAACTACGAGACGACTGTAGAGAGCATAAAGCTGGTGGATGGCATCAAAAACGACAGCAGACAGGTTTTGCATGTAACGCATGTGCAGTTCAACGCCTACGCTGGAGACAGCTGGAGAACTGTTGCAAGCGGTGCTGAGGCGATTGCAAAGACTGTAAATGCGATGGACAACGTCACGATTGACATGGGACAGCCGATTTTTGGCCATGCCACTGCAATGACCGGTGATGCCCCCTTCCAGTTCACCCTTCACAGGCTTACAGGTTCGAGATGGAGCAACAAGGACAGCGAGATTGAAGGTGGTGCTGGTATTGTTCCAATCGCCTATCTGCCAAAGAATCCCGTTCACGCGTTGCAGTGGGCAATTGGCTTAGAGCTTGGTTTACTTACTGATAGCGACAAGGTGGTTCTCACTACAGATTATCCAAATGGGGGACCCTTCACAGAGTACCCCTACATCATGGCCATGTTGATGAGCAAGAAGATGAGAGAAGGAGAGCTTGAGAGAGTAAGTCCATTCGTGCAGAAGGCCTCAAACCTGCCAGCAATTGATGTAGAGAAGAGTCTTGAGGAGGTTATACACATGACGAGGTCGCTGCCAGCAAGAGTTCTTGGACTGCCAAACAAAGGACATCTCGGAGTTGGGGCAGATGCGGATATAGCCATCTACGACCTCAACCCTCTTGAGGTTGATACTTCAAACGACTTCGAGAAAATCTACAAAGCCTTCAAGACTGCCGTGTACACAATAAAAGATGGAAACATACTCGTTAAGGATGGAGAGATGGTTGATGAGTACTGGGGCAAGACATACTGGGTGGATGCAAGAGGCAAGGCAGACATGGAGGCGATCAAGGATGATTTAAACGAGTTCTTCAGCAAGTACTACACCGTAGAATTGCAGAACTACGGTGTCGAAGAGAGATGGTTGAAGAAACCAGAGAGGATAGTAATCTGAGGGGGTGATGAGGTTGATCATCATAAAGCCCAAGACGGAGTTTGTTGTGACGGTCGAAGCTGAGATTACACCTGATCTGGCAGAGAAGAATGTGGAGGAAATCAAGAGGTTCAAAGTTTACTATGGCAAAGATAGAGTTGAGCTGGGAGAGCTCTTTGAAGTAACGAAAGAGGGGGACGACAAGAAGCTCGTGCTTGATGGCGACTTCAGCAGGGTCAAATGGATTGGATGCAGGATGAGTGATGGTGAAATAGTCGTCAAGGGCAACGTAGGGGCGAACTGCGGAGCCTATATGGCTGGNGGGAAGATAACAATAGAGGGTAACGCGGACGACTGGCTTGGGGCAGAGATGAGGGATGGAGAGATAGTAGTGAAGGGTAACGCCGGGAACCTGATCGGCTGCGCTTATTACGGCAACGCTACAGGTATGAGCGGTGGGAAGATAGTCATTGAGGGCAATGCTGGCAATTACATCGGAGAAAAGATGTCGGGAGGAGAAATTGAGATAAAAGGAAATGCTGGAGATTTCATCGGCACTGAGATGAAGGGTGGAACGATAATTATACATGGCTCATGCGGTTTTGTGGGAGGAGATATGAAGGCAGGAGAGATAAAGATTGGCGGTGAATTTGAGCTTGTCCCCACCTTTGTGATGCAGGAGGGCACATGGGTTGGCGATGTGAATGTGAAAGGAGAGGGGATTGTGAGGAAGCTTTAACTTTATTTTTATTATTTTACTGGTAAAAAAGTGGAATGTAGACCTGAACTTAAAACCTTTCAAAGTCGTCTTCAAGTCTCTCTATGTCATCCTCATCAATGAACTCTCCAATCTGAACTTCAATAACTTCCAAAGGTATCATACCGGGGTTCTCCAGTCTGTGTATATCTCCAGCTCTTATGAATGTGCTCTCNCCGTTTCTCAGCAATATTTCCCTGCCATTAACAACAACCTTCGCTGTCCCTTTAACCACTACCCAGTGCTCGCTTCTATGATAGTGTCTCTGTAAACTGAGCCTCTTTTTTGGTAAAACGGTAAGTCTCTTTATTCTGTAAAAATCACCTTCTTCAAGAACTGTATAAGACCCCCAAGGTCTGTAGGCTGTCCTGTGCACCTCCACCCTCTTATCTCCTCTCTCTTTCAGTGTTTCAACGACATCCCTTATTTTCTGAGAATCCTTTTTTGAAGATACGAGTACGGCATCTCCAGTGTCCACTACCACGAGGTCTTTAACTCCAACGAGGGACAGTAACCTCTCAGAGATGGCGAGATTGTTCTCGGAGTCAATGACAATGACTTCACCAGAAATGGCATTTCCATTGTCATCTTTTTTATAGAGATCGTAGACTGCATCAAAGCTTCCCACATCGCTCCAGAACGTGTTAAGTGGGATTACTGCAGCCTTATCCGTTTTTTCCATAACACCTTTGTCGATCGAGACTTCCGGTAAGGTCTCATACTCGGTGGTTTGATTTAACAACCTTAGTACTTCCGATGCATGCCGCCTGCACTCTTCCAGAAATAAGTTTCTGGAGAAAACGAAGATTCCGCTGTTCCAGAAGCAGCCCTCAAGGATTAATTTTTCAGCTGTCTTCCTGTCGGGCTTCTCTATGAATTTATCAACCAGAAATCCGTCACCTAATCTCTTTCCTGGCTTTATGTAGCCGTAGCCAGTGTGGGGATTGAGTGGTTTAACACCGAAGGTGACAATATAGCTGTCTGCAAGTTTTTCTGCTTTTTTGAAGGCTTTAGTGAATTCTTCGTTGGCATCTATCATGTGGTCTGCCGGCATTACTGCCACCTTCGAATCTTCTCCAATTTCTCTCAGAGCATAAATGACTGCTGGGAGTGTGTTCTTTGCAATGGATTCAAGCAGAATGTTCGGTATCTCTACCCCCATTTCAGCCAGCTGGTCGAGGATGCGAAACTTATGCTTCTCATTTGCAACAATGTAGATGTCTTCCGGCTCAGATAAGAGCAAAGCTCTTCTGACGGTGCTCTGGAATAAGGACCTGTTATCGAAAATCTTTATGAACTGCTTTGGCATCTCCTCTCTGCTCAGCGGGAAAAGTCTCGTTCCACTCCCTCCTGCGAGGATGACTATCTTCACTGGGTAAAATTTTACAAGGGTTGATAAATAATTTGCGTCTTTTGGATTTGATGTGCCCCTTTGAGTAAATTTTCACCATCTACCCATCAAGTCACCCATTTCAATCGTTTTTGACTTTTGCTACTTCGTAGCAAATTTTGTGCTTTCATCGTTTAAACTGCTCCCCAACCTCCAAAAGACGTTTCAATACTTTTCAAATCCTTTTCCCGTAAATTACAAAACCAACCCCTCCTTTTGAATTGTACCATCTGTAAACCTCTATTGTTCCATTTGGTGGCGAATGGAGGTATTTCCTCACAAACCGATACTTCAAAGCCTCGACATTTTCTGTGAGCACGGGATGTGAGAAGACCACAACGTAATCAATTTCACCTTTTTCAATTCTTCTCAAAAGCTCTTCCTCACTATCTGGAACAGCTACTGTTTTTCTTGAGGTATAGCAATCCAGATACGTTGATTTAGGATATTTTTCATTAGGATGGGCTTTAGAGTGAATTTCCAACCAATATTTTGTTTCACCGGTAGTAGACTGAATTACAGCATTTTCAGGGGTGTTCTCATCGAACCACTTCCCTGCCTCCTCCAGTCCTGCCTCCGAATGGTCGGGGTATGCTGACTGGAAGCCAATGAAGTACACCGTATTTGCGACACAGGCAACGATTATAATCAAAACAACCTTTTGCGGACTTCTTCCTTTAATGAGGCATAGTAAAACAAGTGCTGCAAGGGAGAACGTGAAAATTCTAATTGACAGTGGCACGTCTGGGATAATGTAAACGAGATGAGGGATTTTTGGTGCTGCGATGAACATAACTCCGAGAGTTGAAAGATACAGTAATAGCGTGAGGATGAGTAGTCTTGCATCGGGCCTTCTTAAAATCCCGTATGCAGCTAAGAGTGCCATGTACGGTAAAACTGGTAGGAAATGGCGGATGCCAAGACCCGGACCGACAGTGAAGATAACAACATACAATATAATCGGGGTTACCAAGAATAAGAGCTTTTTGCTGTCTTTTAAAGCTGATATGCCAGAAAAGAAAGCAACAACAAATGGGAGAGTATAGTAATCAGGTGCAAAATAGGTTATGTAGGCCGAATACCCGGCATCAACGATACTTAGAGTTAAAAGTTTGCTGAGTTTCCACAAAATAATCCTAAGCAAATCTGTGAAGATTAGTGTAGATGCGAAGAGGGTTACGAAGATTGACAAGAAGATAACCTTCTGTTTTTTATTTGAATTCATCAAAGTAAATAAAGTTGCAATTGCCGCAAAGACGATACCATGAAGTTTGACGAGAGAGGCGGCAGTTAAAGTTATTATCATCAACGCCAAGTAAAATCTGTTTCCCCTTTCAATCCATTTCACGAAAAACAGCATGAAAGACGTAAGGAGGAAGAGGGAGAGGTTTACGGGGAGGAATCTTATGGAGTAGAAAATTACTGATGGGTTGAAAGAATATAGCAGGGCGGCAATTAAACCAGTTTTGTCATCAAAAAGATCTCTACCAAGCAGATATAGCGGAAATATCGTTGCATATGCAAAAAAGGCAGAAATTAGCTCCACATTTTTGAAATTTAGCTGTAAGAGAGATAACAGGGACGCATAGGTAAAATGCAGAAAGTAACGATTCTGGGCGTAATAGTTCATCAAATTGCCAGAAATTAAATCTTCAGCCTTGTAAAAATACATGTATTCATCTGGAAGTCTGAGATCTGCGTGTCTGAGAAGGGAGAGGATGAAAAATATAGAAAATATGGCAAAAAGAATCTTGCTGGATGAGTCAATTTCCGGTTTTGATAGTCTAAGTGTAAATAGTGCTGTTAATGGGAAAGATAAAAGGACTATAGCCGGAGCTTGAAAGTACAAAGAGAAAGCAAAGAATAAATTCATAAAACAAAGGAAGACAATCAAAGAAGTTGTTGTTACTTCCTCAATTCTCATTCAAATAAGCTTGGGGTTAATTCTCCATAAAATAATTTCTAAAACTTGTTTTTGTGTAATATCTTGTGTAATATCTCCGGAAAATTAAGACCATAAAAAGAGGAAAAGCTATCGGCGATTTCGACCTTTTAATTGCAGCAACAGCTCTTTCAAACAACTTAACAAACGAATAACGTTAGACACTTCAAGAGGTTAGAGTTCTCTCAGAGGAGACTTCCTATAGTTTAGCCAGCACCAGCATTTGAGCTTTCTCAACCAAGATTTCAGTAATCTTCACTCCGTCAAGGTATGTTTCGATAGACTCCTACATAGTCTGCCGTTTAGCAGATTTGCATGCCGAATATTGGCCTTAAAGATAGTACGATCTAATGCAGTTGTGACAATATTCAGGCTCTCTAAAAAACTTTGTCGGGATAGTTTAAATCATCATTCTTGAGGATATTTCTTACCCACAACATGAATCTTCTGAAATTTTCCTCCGGTGATTTACTCCCTTCCGTTACATTGTCCCCAACAATATTATTTTCCGAACCTAAGTGGATGTGTCTCGGATATGTTTCTATATTTCTGTGATGTGGTGCTGTGTCGATTCTGTATATCTTCCTACCCCTCTGCCAGTGAAACGAGAACTTATCCTCAACAGGATACCTGACGTCTATCCATGAGCCGTCTATTAGTCTTAGTCTTACTCTGTCTGGATGAAGTTCAACATCCACCACTATATCGGAAAATTCATCCTTAGTTATCTTAAGGAAAGTTAGATACCTCAGAAACATCAGATCTCCTCAATAAGCTTCCCGACCAGTTTTTTCATCTCATTTATGTTATTTTTTAAAGCCAGAGCAGAAAGAAAATCTTCATAGGCTGGATGTTCCGGCAATTCNCCCTTTTCAATTTTTTTCTCTATCTCTTCAGGGTCTCTTACGCCGTATTTCAGAAGGATTTTTTTCAGCTCCTTTTTTTGCTCTATTATCTCCTTCGTGATGATTACGGGTATCCATTCGCTCTCCAAAGCTGCCATGTTTTATTCTTGTCAGATTTGGTATTAAATGTTTCCCGAACAAATCTGGCTTTCAAATTGACATTTTCATTCGGTTTACAGACTTGTATAGTCCCAAAAAATTTGACTTTAAATACCCTCAAACAACTGATGGGTTACGGCAGATTAACAGAGAGGAAGATAAGG
>Ga0180907_120_pt1 | contig 27556 bp, 30 predicted proteins | sample Deesub1362A_J573_FD_124170 | JGI IMG/M metagenome (GOLD analysis project Ga0180907, IMG submission 124170) | Archaeoglobus sp. JdFR-39
GTTGGGGGAATGAGTAGGGTTTATAAGGTCAAAAATTTCAGGACTATACAGCTTCCAGTCTGAAGATTTTAGAAAAGATATGAATAGGATATTCGAAGGGAGTTTAAGCAGAATTTTGCTACTATTTAGGGACTGCGAACATCCCAAGGAAACTGCTCTTGCGCTTTTAGCAATGCTCGACGGACTCTCTATCTACTCAGTTTACTACGACATAGGATCGTTGGAGAGGTATAGAGAGATCGCCTTAAAATTTGTTGAGAAAAGTGAGGGGTGGAAAGAATGAGGTTGCTTTTTATTCAGTTACTAATGCTGTCTTTGATTGCCGTAACATCTGCCCAGCCAGTGGTTACGCTGAATTATCACACCAATCCATCTCAACCCTCTCCCGGCTACTTCGTAATCTCCATAGACATCACAAACTCAGGAGACGTGGCAAAAGGACTTGAGTTGTCCGTTTACGAGGAGGAGGATGGTTTTTATCTGATAGACCCCCGTTATGGGAAGTCTTCAAGTGTTCACCTTCGACTGGGTGATCTGGCAACTGGAAGCACCTCTGCCCAGCTAAAGGCCTTTGCCGAGAAATCTGGAGTTTATTCCTTACAGGTGAGCCTTTCCTACGCCAATGAGACCGGAAAGAGCTTCGGGATAAGTTCAGTTTTCACCTTTCTCGTTCATGAATCTCCCTTCCTGTTTACGGGGGAGAAAATAACCTTAACTCCGGGTGAAACACTCGAAAAAACCATCGAAATCAGGAACATGGGTGGGAAAATAGAAACTGCAGCAATCACGCTGGATTCATCTATTTTCGACTGCACGACATATCTTGTTGAGTCGTGGGAGAATGGAGAAACGAAAACTGTGAAGCTGCAAATTTCAGTGGATGAAAATGCTGTTAGGGGCACATATACTGCTGATCTGGTTGTGAGTTATAAAACGGAGTTTGGAGACCAAGGAGAGGCAAGAGTTCCAGTTATGGTGGAAATAGTCGCCGAGCCCCAGCTTGATTTAGAGGTAAAAACTTTACCCGATAAGATTTACGCGAACTCGGACTTTACACTGAACGTCGCAGTCACGGCTAAAAACTCAGACCTGAAAAATGCTGTTGTCCAGCTTCAACTTCCGGATGGGTTTGAAGGGGAGAATAGGGAGATTTTGGGAGACTTAGAGGCAGGAGAGACGGCTTCGATAAACTTTTCCCTGAAGTCTCCGAAGGAAAGCGGAAGCTACGAGTTAGTTTTGACTTTCAGCGGTGGCGGCTTCAGCCATGAATACAGCATTCCAGTTTATGTTTCGGACTATGGAACGATATCAATTGATTTGGCGGGAGTTTATACCTCTCCTCAGCGTATAGTTGATGGAAATGCGTTCAAACTCTCCCTTCAAATAGAAAACAGCGGAGAGCAGGATGTGAAGGGGGTGGCGGTAAAGCTTCATCTTCCGGAAGGTCTGGAGGGGAGGGATAGTTACTTCATCGGCTCTCTTAAGAGCGGAGATACTGCTACAGCCACCTTTGAGCTGAAGGCAAGGAAAGCAGGAAATCACGAAATCATGGCAGAAATCTCTTACCTTGACATGGGATTTGAGAAGCACACGATTGAGAAGAAGTTTACCATTTACGTGTTCTCTGGCGAGTTTGGAGGGGTTGTTTTTGCAGTTACCGTGCTGATAATCTTGGGAGTGATAATCTGGCTCTATCGGAGGAGTAAAAGGTGATTGAGCTCAGGGAAGTCTGGAAGAGCTACATAATGGGAAAGGTTGAGGTGAATGCGCTGAGAGGGGTCAATCTGCAGGTCGAGAGCGGCGAGTTTGTTGTTGTGCTCGGCCCTTCAGGCTGCGGGAAGACGACGATGCTGAACATCATCGGTGGCATTGACCGTCCGACGAAGGGTAGAGTAATCTTTGATGGCAGAGACATCACGGACTACGACGATAATGCCCTGACAATGCACAGAAGGAAGAACGTCGGGTTCATCTTCCAGTTCTTCAACCTGATTCCAACCCTAACTGCAAGGGAGAATGTTGAAATCGCTGCTGATTTGGTGGAGAAGTCAAGAGATGTTGAGGAGGTTCTGGAAGTTGTTGGATTGAAGGAGAGGGCAAGTCATTTTCCTGCGGAGCTTAGTGGAGGTGAGCAGCAGAGAGTGGCAATAGCAAGGGCTCTGGTAAAAANCCCGCCAATCATTCTGGCTGATGAGCCAACGGGAAGCCTCGATTTCGAGACAGGCAAGGCAATTCTGGGAGTTATGAGGGAGATAAACGTCAAGGAGGGGATAACCTTCATTCTTGTAACGCATAACTCCGCCATTGCAGCAATCGCAGATAAGGTGGTTTATCTGAGGGATGGGAAAGTTGAGAGAGTTGTTGAGAATCTCTCTCCGGTGAAGGCGGATGAAATCAGGTGGTGAAATTCTAAGAACCAAGCTTATCAGAGATATCAGGACTCAGAAGGGACTATTCATCGCCACAACCTTCATTCTATTCCTTGGTGTTACGATTTTCTGCTCCTTCTACCTCTCCTACCTCAACCTCCACGACACCTACGAGAGCTTTTACGAGAGCAGTGATTTTGAGGACATCTCTGTGAGAGCAGTTGAGATTAGAAACGAAGATTTGGAGAGGATAAAGAAAATTGACGGTGTTCTCGAAGTTCAGCCCAGAATCGCTGTGCATGGTAGCGTCTACGTTAACGGAAGGAACATTCCAGCCTTAGTGATATCACTGCCGGAGAACGAGAGGATAAATCGTCTTTATATTGCTGAGGGGGAAAAAGGATTTGCTGTGCTTAAAAAATTCGCCGACTATCATGGATTGACAACTAACACACCTCTCGTTGTTAATTTCGGTGGTGTGAAGTATACCAACAGGATTTCAGCCTTGGTTTACTCTCCAGAATTTATTCTAATTTTTGAGGAAGGAGGGGAGACCTTCACTCCTTCTCCTGGCAGCTACGCCATAGTTTACGTTCCTGAGGATGATATGGTTTCTGCTGGGATGAAATACAGCGAGGTAAAGGTCAGGGTTGCGGATGAAGATAAAAAGGAAGAGGTGCTTAGAAAAATACTGGCTGTTCTCGGAGAGAGAGTTGAGGAATTTCACACTGACGAAACACAGGTTAGTCGAAGGCTGCTTAAGGAAGACCTCGATGGATTTCAGGCTCTGTCAGTGATGTTCCCAGCCTTTTTCATGCTGATCGCAATTTTTTCAACCTACGCTTTACTTTCAAGGATCGTAAGATTGCAAATGGGAAACATCGCCATACTGAGAGCAATTGGCTTTACGAGAAAGGAAATTTTGTCCCATTATCTCCACTACCCTTTACTTATCGGCTTTTTCGCTTCAATTACAGGGGTTATTGCAGGTTTTATCGGTTCGTGCATTCTGACGACCGAATACGTAAACTTCCTGAATCTGCCCTACTTTGTCTCAAAACCTCATCTGGAGATTTATGCAGCTTCAATTATCGTTGGAACTGCAACACCTCTTCTTTCAGGGTTGGTGGTGGCATTTCAGGCTTCAAGGGTTGACATAGTAAAGGCTCTGAGGGGCTATGTCGAAGAAACTTTTTCTGAAGGTCTGACAGTCAAATTTGACGCAATCATCAGCAGAATTTTGCGGATAAGGCTCATTTTCAGGACGGCTCTGAGAAATTTGGTCAGGAATAGGAAGAGAACTGCCATTTCTCTCTTCAGTATCGTCGCCTGCACTTCTCTCATCCTGAACTCGATGGTTTTCGTTGATTCCTTCGATTACGTGATGCAGCTTCAGTTTGGGAAGGTTTACGCCTATGACATCAAAGTAAGCTTGGATGGCTACGATGAAAAGCAACTGCTTGAGGAGATAAGAAGGATGGATGGGGTTTTGCTTACAGAGCCACTTGTTGAGACGAGCATAGCTGTTGAGAAGGGTGGCAGCGTTGCATCAACCTTGCTTATCGCATCAAACTACCAGAACCTATACAACGTTTACAACGCTGATGGGGAGAAGATAGTTCCAGGTAAGGGTATAATTTTCTCGAAGACTTCCATGAAAAACCTCTCGCTGGTTAAGGGGGAGAAAGTGTCAATTTACACGGAATTTGGTAAATTAAAGGCTGAAGTTGGAGGATTGGAGTTAATACCGCTCCTTTCCGTTGCCACTACGAGCCTCGACTACTTCAAGGAAATTTCAGGCGTGGATGGGTTCAACACCATTGTCGTGGATGCTGACGATAGCAGAATTGGTGAAATAGCGGAGAAAATCAGGGAGATGGATGGCGTTAGGAAGGTTAGCACGATTCAGGAAGCGGAGAAGTCTATTGGAGAGTTGATGGGCTTCTTCTACGCCTTCATCACTTTCTCGCTCATGTTTGGCGCCTCACTGGGCTTCGCAGCAATCTTCAACACGACAAGCATCAGTGTTATTGAGAGAAGCAGGGAGTTTGCAACACTCAGAATGCTCGGATACACTCCGAGAGAAATTACCCTGTCGTTGATATTTGAGAGTGTGTTTATTGGGATTTTGGGACTTGCAATAGGACTTCCTGTGGCCTATGCGACAGCTTACGCCTTCTTTACGTCTTTCGAGAGTGAACTCTATTACCTTCCGATGTTGATCTTTCCCAGAACCTACGCTTTCACGGTTGCTGCGGTGTTTGTGGTGGTTCTGACTGCTTTGTTCCCTTCAACTAAACACATTTCAAAAATGGATATTGCAAAGGTGACGAAGGAAGTGGTGAGTTGAACTATTCAACTACGCTTTCGTCCACGACCTCAAGAACCTCTGCCTTTATTTCTCCTCTACCACCTGTGGGTTCGGCCAATGTTCTTCCACATATCAAACATTTTACAACGGTTGAGGGGTGGTCGAAGATTATCTGCTCATGTTCGCAATCCGGGCATTTGACCTTCACGAATCTGCTCTTCGCAATCAAGGCAATCACCACCTCACCCCTCTATAAGCTCAAATCTCTTTGCCCTCCACGTCGGGCGGTGATGAGCCTTCTTGCACTCTGTGCAGCGAAATCTGATATTTACCCTCTTCGTCGGCTTATCTCCTCCCGGAACTTTGCTGAACTTTCCGAGGTTTCCCACCTTGCCCCTCCTCTTCTTCTGTCTGTTGATCCAGTTCAGTGAGCTTGCCTTCCCCTTGCTAACTCTCTCCACTTCATGTAGCGTGTGCTTTCCGCAATACCTGCAGAATGTCTTAACCTTCTTGGGATACTTCATCCTCTTTCACCTCAATTTTCTCAGCGACACCNCCTTTTATCAGAGCGTCAGCGTTCAGTTGAGGGAGTGTAACCACATCTTCCTTCCTCAATTTATATGTTTTTCCGTCACTTCCCTGTATCTCGACATCCTTTTTAATCCTTACAAGAACTCTATCCTCTCTTTTTCTACCCTCTCCCTCGAGAACCGTCTTTTTGAACTCCTTGATGACGTCCATAAGCCTCTTGAAAAAAAACCTTTCGTGGCTGCACATATTCTCAACATCACTGCCTATCTGCTGCCCACACACCTCAGCCCATGCAGCGCTAATTATCTTCCCAGTTCTAAGCTCAAAAATTTTCCTCTGGATTCTTCTCAAAGTTCTGATCTCATCTTCAAATCTAAAAAAGTCAGAATCACTTGCAGACCTCTTGAGCTCTTCAAGCTCAATAATTCTTTCTCTAATTTTCTTGTAAAGCTCATCGTCAATTTTTGATAACTGCATGCGATTTTTCTCAATGAGGAGGAGCAGTTCATCTATGTTCATTGCATCATCTTAGATTCAAAGAACTTTAAATGTTGTTCATAATCTTTAAATCTTTGATAACCAACAACCTACATGGAGTTCCGAAAGGAGGTTGAAGTTTCGAAAGTTCTTGTCGGTGGCAAGATTGACGAGAGTGTTGTTGAGGTGAGGTATGATCCCCTGACTCTGCAAACGTCGAGGATTGTAAAAAAGAACTTTCCAATACAGGGTGGAGATTTTGAGGAGGAGGTTGTGAGCACGAGTAGCTGGTGTCCTTTTTGCTCTGAAAGAATCGAGCAGATGGCAGCCCGCGACCCGGAAATCATGCATGGTGAGCTGTGGAAAAGAGGAGAAGCCATCCTCTTTTCAAATCTGATGCCCTATTCCAAATACTCCCTCGTGTTGAGAATTACGGAAGCCCATTTCCTGAAACTGTCCGAGTTCAAACCGGAACACTTTGTTGACAGCTTTATCCTCATTCAGGACTACATCAAAAAAATTCCCGAGGGAAAGTACTATATCACTATCGGAATGAACTTCCTCAAGCCTGCAGGAAGCAGCATTATGCATCCACATGTTCAGGTTATGATATCCGACATCTCCACAGACTATTTTGCGAGGCTTGACTGGAGCGCCCTTGAATTTATGGAGAGTAATGGCACGGACTACTGGCAGAAGCTGGTCGAGGTTGAGAAGGAGGGAGAGAGATATGTGGGTAGGACTGAGAAGACGGAATGGCTTGCAGCCTTTGCTCCAAAGGGATTTTTCCACTTTGTAGCCATCCCAGAGGAAAAAGAATTTGCCGAAATGAGTTTGGAGCAACTGAGGGGACTCTCAGAAGGAATAGTGAAGGTTTTGAAGTACTATGACAGCAAGAACCTCAACTCCTTCAACTTTACGCTTTATTGCGCAGACAGGCTGGGAGAACACTTCAGAACGAACTTCCACATAGTTGCACGAACACCCTTCGGCAAGTACTACTGGTGCGATGTTTTCTATCCAAAAATGCTTCATGACGAGAGTGTTGTTTTCTTCCTCCCAGAGGATTACGCCAAGGAGATTAAGGAGGTCTGGGAGGAATTATGATAGTGGAATCTTACCTCTATGAGAGGCTGAATGGAGAGGTGAAATGCAACACCTGCTGGCATCGCTGCAAGTTGAAGGATAACAAGTGGGGGATTTGCAGAGTGAGGAAAAATGATAGAGGAGTCCTTAAAGTTTATAATTACGGGGTTGTTTCATCCGTTGCTCTCGACCCGATTGAGAAGAAGCCTCTAAACCATTTCAAGCCGGGCACGAAGGTTCTGTCCTTTGGAGGTGTGAGCTGCAACTTCCGCTGTCTGCATTGTCAGAACTACGAGATAGCCTTTGCAGACCTTGATTACGCCTACGTAAGAGAGATCGACCCTGATGGAGTGCTGAGAATGTGTATTGACAGGAAAGCTGATGGTGTGGCGTGGACGTACAATGAACCATCCATTTGGCACGAATTTGCTCTTGATAGCTCAAAACTTGTTAAGGAATCCGGTTACTATGTTGTTTATGTTACAAATGGCTACATGACTCCAGAGGCTATTGATCAGTTTGATGGTGTTTTGGATGCTGCAAACGTTGACGTGAAGGCCTTTAACCAGCACTTCTACACCAAGGTATGTAAGGCAAAGCTTGACAGAGTCCTTGAGAGCGTTGAGTACATGCATAAGAAGGGAATCTTCCTTGAGCTTACTTATCTCATAATTCCCGGAGAAAACGACAGTAGAGAGGAACTGAAGGACTTTGTGGAGTGGGTCGTTTCCATAAGCAAAAGAATTCCTGTCCACTTTTCGAGATTTCATCCTGACTACAAGATGCTGGACAAACCGAGAACATCGGTAGAGAAAATTGAAGAAGCAATAGAGATTGCAAGGGATGTGGGGGTTGAATATGTCTATGCTGGCAACGTGTGGGGGCACAAATATGAGAACACCTACTGTCCAAACTGCGGGGAGATGCTGATTGAAAGGGAAGGATTTTATGTCTACAACATAAATCTGACGAAAGATAACCCTCCTAAATGTCCGAACTGCGGTTACGCTCAGAACATAATCCTCTGAACGTTTCTGTAAACTTTTTCGTAGTCGTATGTGCACTCTACAACGTTTCCCGCAAGTTTTCCCTCAAGCTTTCTCGGGTTGAAGGGTTTTCTCCCTCCGTAGATAATCAGCGTGTCGCAAGGAACAGACTCTCCGGCAATCTCTACTCTCTCCACTCTTTTGTTCCCGTAAACCTCAACAGGCTCTTCGGAATGCAGAACTTCCACCTCGTAATCCTTCCCAGTCAGATGACTCTCCATAGCACCGATAATCCGTTCATCTTTCCTTGAAAGAATCAAAACCCTATTTCCAATTCTTCTCCTATCAGCAAGCAACCTGATGGCAGTTTCAAGGGTGTATATCCCAGCGGGTCTTTTACCATACACCTCTGATGCAGCAGGCGTCAAGTCCACCGCCCCTGTACAAACAAAAACTTCTTTCTCCTCTTTTNCCTCCACGCCCCTATCAGATACTATCCTTAGGGGATTCGTTGAAGCCACAAATCCCCTCACGACATCAACTTGACTCTCCTCAATTCTCTCGATGAACTTTTCATATAGCTCTCTCAGTTCCTCAATTCGTGCAAAGACTGCAAGTTCTCCACCCTTTCCCTTTAAATCGTAAACTGTAGCATTAATCCCTTCTTCCAACAGTTTTTCTGCAACCGTCAGACCTGCATAACCCGCCCCGATTATGGCTACCATACAATTTCACTCCCATCTATCTCCTTTTTCACTTTGCCCTCATGTTCCTCAATTATCTTAAGGATGTCAGCATGACACTTGCAGCAATCCATTCCTGCCCATGTAAGGTGTCTAACTGCATCAAAGCATGCACCCTCTTCCAAAGCCTTCAAAATTTCAGCCTTACTGACCATGTTGCAGAAGCAAACTATTTCTCCGTAATCCTGATTTTCCTTTATCATCTCCTCAAGCTCCTCGTCACCCATCACCGCAACCCTCTTCCACTCTGGCTTTATGACCCTCTTCTTTCTCCTTAACTGGAACATGGAGGATAGCATTCCAATTATCATCTCTGCTATCGCCGGAGCAGCGGTTAATCCCGGACTCTGGATACCAGCAACGTTTATGAAACCATCAACAGGCTGGTTTATGACGAAATCCCTCCCGGCTATGGACCTCAAACCAGCGTAAAAGGCAACGACNCCCTTCGGTTTCCTTTTGAATAACGGAGAGAACTTCGCAATTATACCCTCAATCTCCCCCTTCTTCACCGATGTATCATCCTTGCTATCCACATCTATCAGATTCGGGCCCCAGATGGGTTTTCCGTCAAATCCTATTAGAGCTCCACCCCCCTTCGTCCTCTTGTTCGGCTTAAGGGGGATGGCAACGACCAGATGGTTGGAAAAACCTCTTTCCTCAAAAACGATGTGAGTGCCCTTACCGGGAGTTATCTCCATATCATATCCAACCATTTTCGCGATGTCGTCGGCATACAGACCAGCACAGTTTATGACACACTTTGCCTCAAAATCACCCTTTGTGGTTTTTACAACAAACCCGTCCTCTCTCCTTTCGATGCCCCTCACCTCACAATCGTAGTGGAATTCCACACCATTGACTTTGGCAAATCTTACTGCACAGGCTGTCATTTCCACTGGGTTCACAACTCCGGCAGTTGGAAGAAATAAACCGCCCCAGATGTCCTCTCTGAGGTTGGGAACCATTTCGAGAACTTTTTTCTTGCTCAACCTCTTTGACGTCACGCCGTTCAACTTGAGGTAAAGCTGAATGAGAGGCACTGCGAGGAAGGTCAAGAAATTTGTCGCTACAAGAATCAACCCCACTCTCTCGAAGGTGAATCCAAGCTCCTCTGCTTCCTTATCCATCATTGCGTTTCCCTTCAGGCACAGCCTGCTCTTGAGAGACCCGAAAGGAAGCTGAAGGGGGTGGATAATTCCGGAACAGCCTTTGGTTTGATCAAGTCCGGGGCCGGATTTTCTCTCAAGAACGGCGACATCGAGTTCGTATTTTGAGAGTTCCTTCGCGATGAAGCTTCCAGTCACCCCAGCACCAACAACAATCACATCCTTCACGTGTTATGGTTTTGCATAAGCCGTTAATAAAATTTTACACAAAAGGAATAAAAGCACTGGCTGGCTAAGGNTTGCATGTTTAAAAAGGGCATCGCCTACAGTATTCCAATAGCAATTGGATATATTCCCGTAGCATTCACCTTCGGTATCCTCGCGAAGCCCCTCGGATTCAGTGATTTTGAGACTGTTCTTGCTTCGGCAGTAATATTTGCCGGAGCGAGTCAATTCGCTCTCGTTACTTTAATCAATGAATCTCTTTTCAACGCCATTTTTGTGCCAATCTTCCTCAACCTCAGGCACATTGTTTACAGTTCAATCATGGCACAAAGATTCAAGTTGAAACTACCTTTTCTCTCTGCATTCGGACTAACTGATGAAGTTTTCGCCACTGCGGTAAACACGGGAAAGGATGAGAGATTCCTGCTTGGCCTTGAGGTGGGAGCGTATTCTGCCTGGGTGGGNGGAACTGTGCTGGGGGCTTTTGCTGGTTCCGCGCTGATACTCGACGATAAAGTATCCTCTGCCCTTGTATTCTCTTTCTCGGCACTCTTCCTCGTTCTCCTGCTCCCAAACCTGAAGGGCAGACATGTGAGGGCAGCGATAGGTGGGGGTATTGTTGCTCTTGCTCTTCATCTGGTAAATTTGACCTCAGCTGGAATAATTCTGGCTGGATTGATTGGGCCTGCAATTGCGGGGTGGAAGCGTGAATAAGAGGGTGATTGCAATAGTGCTGGTTGCAGTCGGAACATACCTGGCAAGGTTTCTACCTCTAAGGTTTAAAGCAGGTAGTTCTGCGAGACTGAGGGAATTCTTCGCTCTATCGTCCACATCTATAATCTCTGCCCTTTTTGTGACCACCACCTTCACGACAGAGTTTGAGGAAATGTCTGTCAGATTTCTTGCCCTCTTTCCCGTTATTTTGAGCTATTACAGGTGGAGAAATTTCGGAATCTCCGTTTTTGCTGGTGTGGTTGGGTATTTTATGATCAAGACATTTGTTACATGACGAAACCTTTACAATTCTCGACGATATACCTGATTGGCTGATAGCCAGATTCTACGAACTCGAAAGCATTTAGGTTATTGAAAGAAAGGAAGACTTTCTCAGTCCACATGGAGAGTTTCTAAAAAACATTGCAAATTTCAAAGAGATTCGCGGATACACCACAGTTTTGTTCGACGAATATATAGATTTCTTCCTTAGAATGGCTGAAGAGGGGAAGAGAATTGAGATAATCGTGAACAGAGAGATATTGAACAGGATTCTGAAGATTACGGGAAAGAACTCATGAGGAGGCTGGAAAAGGAAAACGTCAGCTTCTACGTTTCGGAAAGGGATTTCAGATTCCCGTCCATCGTCGCGGACGAGTTTTTCTCAACATCCTTTTACTTCGCCAATGGAGCCTTCGACTACAAGAGGGACTTTACATGCAGGAGCGAGGATGCAAGGAGGTGGGGCTTGACCTTTTTAACTACATAAAGAGTTGCTCGGAGAGAATGAGTATAGAAGCGCTGAAAGGAAGGATTCAAAGTCGATAATTGCCATTCCAGCCTTACCTCTCACTGCAATACCGAGCTGTTAGAATGTGAAGCTGAAAAGCAGTATGGTGTTTTGATAGTGACTACAAACCCCGTCTTTCTCCATATCCTTCAGGTCGAAGAAGACTGAGTTGATGAACAGCTTGAGGGAAAAAAAGCAAAAAATTGTCAAATCCAGAATTGGGAGCGAGAGTGATACCGGCGCTCCCCACAAAATCCCAACAATCAAATTCTTGACTTCATAGCCTGCTTTCAGCCTAACTCTCCTCCCCCCAAACTTCACGCCCCTTGAATAAAGCACTTCAACGACAAGCAGGAGCAATGGAACCACAAACTTGCTTCGAATTGCGTAAAAAGTGAAACCTATCACGTAAAAACCGCTGGTAGCGAGCTTTTTCCGTAGTCAGTTCTGTCAAAGCTGTGTACCGCAAGGGTAAGAAAGAATACTCTGGCGAGCAGCACGCAATCGGGGCAATCGTTCGTGAGAATGCAAGTCATGTAAAGCCTTGCTGCACTTGAGACGGCAGTGGGCAGGGAAACGTATACATGCTTCATTTTTGTACTGTTTGCCCAATCCTTTATCTAAATTTCGATTGAAGGTTTTAGTCGAGCTCTAAACAGTTTAGTTGCGAAATTTACAAATATGAGCCACTCGTAAGTGTGGTTGGTGATGGCATGTCATGAGGAAGGTGTTGAGTCTGATTTTAGTGCTGGTGGTGTTGAGTAGTGGAGTAATGCCGGTGATGGCGAATAACACAGCAAAAATAAAACAGAGTCCGGCATTAGGAAAAGAGGAACTGCATAAGGACGTAAACATCATAAAGTTCGACCTCGTTCTTGAGAATGCAACGCCTTACTGGATAATAATTGCGGCTGGCATCATGGAGCAAGGCAGGTCGGCAGTTTTTAAGTACATAGACAGCAGCACAAATCTAACGAAAGTTGAAAAAAATTCAACTGAAGAAGTTCGTGAAAGAGCTGTGGAAAAAGTATCGCGTGAAGAGCATTAAAGACGGCAATGTAACTTTAATCACCTTGGATTCAAAAACAGGAATGGGGCTATCAGAAGAAGAGGAAGCAATGTTGGAGAAAATTGCTCAGGCTGTTAATGAATATTTCAAGGAAAATTACGTTGATAATGGAGAGGTGGGTATACTTTGGGCTGTTAGCACTCATCAAAGCATAATCTATTCCTCGTGTGTAAAATACGGTGAATTAGATTACTGTAGAGTTGCAAAAGAGCATGCTGACGATCCTGACAGTTGGGCGCAAGTCCCGCCGCCTCCTGGTTACCCAGACTGGATGTGGAATTTTATAATGCAATTAGTTTGGTCTTGGACACATTACTATAACCCCGACTGGGGCACAGGTTCAGCCCCAAGTGAAGCAAAATACTACGCAGACGAATCCAAAAACTATTACATGAATGGAAACAAATACTTGGCGTATCAGTATCTCGGATATGCCAGCCACTTTGTAACAGATGTGGGAAACCCATTACATACGGGGGCAGAGGCCCGTCAGGTTTTGCTCTCGGCACTACTGGGGGATATTAAATACATAACACTACGGATATGAAAGTTACGTTGCAAACAACTGGAATACCGGTTACAGATTCGGTTCAATCGTGGATTACGTCTGGAGTTATTACTCAATTAGTAATCCAGAACAAGCTACCAAGAATCTGGCCAGTTACTCCCACCAATATGCCGATACTATTGTGTGGACTATTTTCACGAATCCAGATGGATGGCAAAGCGACCAGAACGTAAGGAATATAACTGAGAACTGCTTAATCGAGACTACTAAATACACAAACGGACTTGTTAGGTACATTAGGGGGATCTAAGGAGGGACAAAGCCATGAGAGATAAATTAAACATCCTCATATTTTTCCTCGCAGTCTTTTTCATCGCTGTAGGACTAAGATTCACGCCTACTGTGTCCTTTATAGGTGTAATTTTGTTGCTTGCAATCGTTCCGACTTTAATGCTCAGATTTCGGGAATTTTTTCCAGAACATCAACGATTACGGGAATATTTGTCCTATGGATGGTTTTGAACGCAGTTATCGGCATAACCTTGCTCAACACCAGGAATATGGAGCTTGGAATGCTTCTGCTTTCTCTGCTTCCACTGACTCTCGTGCTGATTCCAGACGCTTTTACCTCTTCTTTGCTACTCAGAATGGGGGTAAGCGGAAAAGAGGTCTTTGTCTTCTACTTCTGGTTCCTTGTGTCTGTGGCATTGGCGTTTCTCTTCCTTCTTCCGACGGGGGGCAATCCTACGGAAATTTTGCCTCCTAAAACTGCTTGGTTCAGGTTAATTGTGTTTCCGCTTCTTTATACCGAGTTTGCTCTACCATCTACCCTCTGTCTCGTTTTCCAGCGTATCAGGACTTTTTTGGTTTTCATTCCACTCCCAGTGATACTGGGATACATGATGATGTATTCTTTAAGGGTTTGACTATGACGCATCAATCTTTTTTCAAAAATTTGGTGGTGTAACAACAACGGTGGAAATTTTTAAGGGCAGGGATTCAACCCCACCCTCTGTGCCAACGCTAAAAGTCGAAATCTCAGCGACAACTCTTACAATCGAATACGACAAAAAGATTTCGCTGACAACCATCGTCTTCATAATCTTTGAAATAGCAAGAATCCTGCTCAAACAAATCTTTGAGCAGATAAACGAGAAGCTTGTTGAGGAATACTGTGGGAAGAGATACGAAAGAGGGAAAGAACACAGAAATGGTTATGCAAAGAGAACAATCGTAACCCTACTTGGCGAAATAACCCCTCATCTGGCAAGGGTTAGAGGAAAAGGAATTCCCTTGTACAGCCTTGTAGAATTCGAGAGCAGAAGAAAGTACCAGTCAGACGTCAAAGCAATCTCAGTTGATTCTGCTTTGAGAATGCTTCAAGATGCAGGGGATGAAATAAACCACTTCACTTCTTCTCCTTCTCATCAGACAATCTGGAGGGTATGTTCAAGAGCTGAGAGAGATTGAAAGAAAACTTTCAGCCAACATCTACTTCGCTCAGGATTCAACAAAGCTCCACTCATGGCATGGAAAGATAAAGCTTACTGTGTTTTAGGGAGAGAATGTGGTTGTTAGGGCTGGTAAGGACAGGATGAGAGCGGAAAAAGAACTCAACAGATTGATAGCATTAGGAGATGATGATAGAAGACTAAGCTTTGAAGAAAGGCAGATCGACTTGATTTACGTCTGGAGAGAGGTTAACTACAAGCTATGGCAGCATGGAGTTGATCTCGAAACGAGGAGAAGATACGTAAATGGGGGGTTAAGGGGATTTTGCTGGAGCTAAAGAATTCTCTGAGCAAGTCAGATTTAGAGAGCAGAATAAAGAAGGCAGAGAAAGCTCTGAATGAATTTGTTGAGGAGATGGAAGAAAAAGGTTACTGGAGAGTCTCAAGGTTCTTTAAAAGGCATATGAAGAGCATTCTTCTCTTTGCCTACAAAAAGCTTGAAAGAATGAACATTCCATGGCACAACAATAAAATGGAAAGGGAGATGGGAGAAATAGCGAAGAGAATGAAGAACAAGTGGATGTCATGGAGTGCTATAGGGGCAAGGAACCTGCTGAATTTGCTGCTGAGAAGGTATGCTAAGAAGGAGAAGTATGAGTTTTTATTGGGAAGTTAGTTGGTAAGGGTTATATGGTGGAGGTGAAATTCCAAGTATGATGAAACAGGCCAAAATTTTAATCTTCGTACTCTGGCAGTATGTAATGGTTCATGTTACTCGGACAAAACTATTTTTGCGAGAACGGGACTCTCTCTGTTCCTTGAGAATTGCAATTATGCTGCCCAAATACTCTACAGCCAAAGTCTCGGTGCAAGAGGGGAGAAAGTTTGGAGGAGATGCTGAGGTGGGTTGAAGAAGGTGGTTTTGATGTATATCCTTGGAATAGATGCCGGAACGACGGGTGTTACAGTTGGAGTTTATGATTTAAATGGGATACTGGTGGCTAAAAGCTATTCCGAATTCGAGACCTACTATCCAAAGCCGGGTTGGGTCGAGCAAGATGCGGAGCACTGGTGGAACAGTGTAGTTGATGCTTGCAGGCAGGCAGTTAAAATTGCAAATGCTGAAGATAGCATTGCTGCTATCTCTGTGGCAAATCAGAGGGAGACTGTAGTGTCCGTTGGTAAAGACGGCGAACCTATTACGAGAGCGATAGTCTGGCAGGACAGAAGGTGCATTGAGGAGGTAGACCTTATCAGAAAGAAGATCGGAGAAGAAACTGTTGCGAGGATTACAGGCTTAAAACCCGATCCCTACTTTTCGTTGCCAAAAATACTTTGGTGGATGAGGTATCAACCTGAGGTTATCGAGAAAAGCTGGAAATTGATGCTCGTTCACGATTACATCGTCTACAAGCTTACTGGAGAAGTGGTTACCGATTACTCCAATGCTTCGAGGACTATGCTGATGGATTTAAAGTCAAGAAGATGGTCGGACGAAATAGCATCTGCCTTTGATTTTGATCTCTCATTAATGCCAGAGTTGGTGAATTCAGGAGAGTTTGTTGGAGAGACGAGAGGAAATGTGGCGGAAAAGCTGGGCATCAATTGTAAGCCGTTGGTTGTTGCAGGAGGAGGGGATCAGCAGTGCTCCGCCCTCGCTCAGGGAGTTGTTGAGGAGGGCAGTGTGAAGTCCACAACTGGCACCGGAACCTTCATGGTTGCTCCGGTTGAGAAGGTTAAGGATTATGGAGAGATCATTTACTCTTCCCACGTTTTGCCGGGGGTGAATGTTGGCGAAGTGAGCATTTTTACGACAGGAAGTCTTCTTTCATGGGTAAAGAAGTCGTTTTATCACGGAGAGGGGTATGAAGCAGTAAACGCGGAGGCTGAAGAGTCGGGAATAGGGGCGAGAGGACTCTTCATACTCCCCTTCTTTTCAGGTGCAGGCTGCCCACACTGGAACTCACATGCAAGGGGGATGATTTACGGTCTAACCCTTGCCCATTCAAGGGGCGATATAGTGAGAGCGGTTATGGAGGCTGTAGCCTTTGAAGTTAGAACGAACGTGGAAGTTATGGGGAGGAAGGGTATTGAAGTGGAGGAACTTAGGCTCGATGGTGGTGCAGCTAACAGCAAGCTTTGGAACCAGATTTTCGCGGATGTTACAGGAAGGAGATGCTTGGTTTCATCGGATGTTGAGGCGACGGCAAGAGGTGCCGCAACACTCGCAGCTTCTGGAAGCGAGTATTTTACAGGTATTAAAGATGCTCTGAAGGTTTTCCTGCCAGAATTTACTGAAGTCAACCCGATTGAGGAGAACAGGCGTGTTTACGAGAAGGTTTACAGAGAATACGTGAGAATCAGAGATAATTACCTGAAGTCGGCGGAATAGTTTTATTACCTTCAACCCTCCACATTTTGGAGGGGATAACTTGTCGGGGGGATAACTTGCCAGTCCTGCTCGTTGTTGTGGATGGACTATCTGACAGACCTGTCAACGGAAAAACACCTCTCAGCGTTGCAAACAAACCAAACCTTGATAGATTGGCTGAGATAGGGATTAACGGAATAATGGATACCATTGCACCGGGGATTAGACCGGGCAGTGATACGAGCCATCTCGCACTGCTGGGTTATGATCCTTATAAATACTACTCTGGGAGGGGTCCAATAGAGGCGGCAGGTGTTGGAATTGAGGTTAAACCCGGTGATATCGCCTTCAGGATAAACTTTGCTACTGTTGAGGGTGAAGGCAGCATCTTCGACAAGGTTGTGGTGGACAGAAGGGCGGGTAGGATTGAAAACACAGAAGAGTTTATTGAGGCGATAAAGGATAAAGTAAGACTGCCGGTGGAGTTTCTGATCGAGAAGGGAACAGGACATAGAGCAGCTATTGTTTTCAGGGAAGAGGGTCTTTCCGAAAAAGTTTCAGATACCGATCCCAAGGCTGTAGGTAAGAAGGTGAAAAAATGCACAGCCTTGAGTGAGGAGGAAGGGGCGAAGAGGCTGGCTGAAATCGTGAACGAGTTTATGCAGAAGGCTCATGAGGTTCTCGATGAGCACCCGTTAAACAAGGAGAGGTCTGATAAAGGACTCCTGAAAGCAAACGCTCTCCTCTTGAGAGGAGCAGGAAAAATGCCTCACGTTCCAAGCTTTGAAGAGAAATTCGGGTTGAAACTCTGCGTTATAGCAGCCACTGCCTTGATAAAGGGTGTTGGCAGGATTGTTGGAGCTGACGTCATCACTCCTGAGGGTGCAACCGGAAACAAGAACACGGACCTTGAAGCCAAGTTCAGGGCTGCAAAGAATGCCCTTAAAAGCCACGATGTAGTTCTGCTACACATAAAGGCTCCCGATGAGCTTGGGCACGATGGAGATTTTGAGGGCAAAAGGAAGTTTATAGAGAGGCTTGACGAAAAAATTTCAACCCTCTTCGACCTAAGCTTCTCAGAAACCTGCCTCATTGTAACTGCTGACCACTCCACTCCAGTTAAGGTTAAAGACCACACAGCCGACCCCGTTCCCGTGATTATCGTCCACGAAGATGTCAGGAGAGATGAAGTGAGAAGTTTTTCCGAGTTCGAAGCCTACAAGGGTGGGTTGTGCAGGATAAGAGGCATGGATTTGCTGAACATATCCTTTGACTTGCTAAACTTCGCAAAGAAGTTCGGCGCCTGACTTGTCAGCCATTGTCTTGTTGTAATTTCTCTTTTGAAGGTTAGATTTAATATCGTTTTAAATTTCTCCCCCTTTATGAAACTACTGGCGCCAATGGCGCTCATTCTAACAGCGATAGCACTGATCATCCCTGCACAAGGAGCTACGAATATCTACATTGACAAAGATTTCGTCAATCTCGGCGAGTCTGTAAGAATTCAGGTCTCAATTGACGAAGCAATAAACAAACCCTTTGAAATTCTGGTAATATGTCAGGAAAATGCATACAAGCTCTGCGAGGGTGAGGAGGAAAATCTGACCTCGGCATGCGGAACAACTGAATGGCTATTTGAGATTCCGGAAAACTGGAAGGACGGAACTTGCCTCGTGAAGGTATTGGTTGATGATGCAGAGCCGATTGAGTATTTCGAGGAGTTTGAGGTTGTCAAGCCTAAGATATTGGACCTCGAAATCCCCGAACTGGTTTATCAGGGGAAAACAAGAATAAAAGCAACATTAGAAACTGCAAACTCCAGTGAAACTTTTCTGGAGCTGAGGATTTTGGGCAAAAATGCCGATGTGATTGCAGTTAAAAATCTGGAGTTTGCAAATAAAACTGACGACACGGAATATGAAGTGAGCATAGACCTGAACCTCAGACAGGGCTACGAACTTAGTCACGATATCTCTGATGTTATACAGCCTGGGAGTTATCTGATGGAAGTTCTTTTGGAGTTTGGTGGAAGGGTTTGGGATTCGAGGTCTGTCGTTGTGCGGATTTCAAAACCTACATTAAAAGTGGACGTTTCAGATGAGATTACCTTAGGAAATCCGATTGTGGTAAGAATAAAAAGCAACAGGGTTTACGATTATGGCTATGATGGCATTCTGGTGACATTAGTGGGTACGAACTATGTTGTGGCAAAAAAGGCGTATCTGGACAACGACGGAAGAGCTGCTGTTCAATTCGAAAGTGCGGGACTTAGTGAGGGGAAGTATGAGATTTACGTTAGAGATACCAGTCTGACGACTACGATCTCTGCAAAAACGCTTGCAGTAGATAACTACGATCTTGATCCGAACTATAGCTACTCAAAAATCCTGCAGGCAAATGATGATGTACTCGTTAAAAAAGAAATATGGCTGATTAGCGGGAGCGAGGAAGGGATGGAGTATGTTAGACTGCACTTTAACCCACGAAGCTATGAAGTGCCACCCAATTCAACGGTTAGCTTTAACATCATCGTTGATTCTGAAAGGGTTAGTTCCTACAAATTTTCAGTATCTCTTGCAATGCCGGAGAAAGTTGCAGAGATAGTTTCTGTGGGACTTCCAGATTGGGCATCCACAATAGACCGTCACGTGTCCACAAGCTACGCAATGCTACATGCAGCTAACTTCGGTAATGGGACAGAGATGGGTAAAAACTTAACCCTTGCTACATTAACGCTCCATACGAAAAAACCGGGAGTCGTTGTTCTGAACATACATGATGCAAAAGTCTATCGCTCGGATGGGAAGCCACTGAACCTCAAAACTTACGGAGCTTACCTGACAGTGTCGGAGGAAAGAGCTGCCGTTGAAAAAGAGAACATAAAAGGGTCTAATGAAAATTCCCCAGCCGCATCCACCCTTGCAGAAAAAACAGAATATGGTGTAACCGCAACTACCGTCGCTCAAGTTGAGTCGAATGTTCAAACAATGTCAGAGCAAGAGACCACACTCGACTACCAAAAGGTGATCATGTTCACTGCGATATTTCTTGCAATATTTTCGGCTGTAAAATACTTGATGAGAAAATCGTTAGCGGGAAAAAGGAAAAGTAGCTAACGCTAATCAATCCTTTCCAGTTTCGCTTCACCAAGCCCTATCCACCTTATCTTGAATCCAAATGCAGGAATGGTACTCTCTCCCATGCCATATTTCTCCAGAATAACCTTCAGTTCGTCAACAGTTGACGGATTTGCCTTTTTAATCTCTTCTCTGATTTTCTCGAAAAGCTCCTTTTTCACCGCATACTTTCCGGCCACAATGTAGTCGTCGGGAATGTTGGCAAATCCATCCAACTCGACAACATCCCCCTCAATCCCCTTTCTACTCCTGAACTTTTTCAGAGCTCTAAGCACCTCCCCATACGGAATTCTTCTGCCGAACTTTATCACGTTCTCAACTTCTCCTTCCCCAAAGTCCTCTCTTGCGATGACGATAAGGGGAATATCAGCCTTTTTTATCTTTTCGAGCTTCTTCCTAAGGTATTCCTCAGTCCAGAAACCAGCAATCTCCACATAAACTCTTTCACCCTCAACATCAACTGCGAAGTCTGGAATGAACGCATATTTTTCGGCCTTTACAACATCTGGTTCCCTCAAAACGTTGTAGCCGAGCATTCTCAACTTTCTCGCAAACTCCTCTTCAAGCGAGGAATCGTAGTCAATTCTCTCCTCCTTATCTGGAAATATGTCTTTCCACCTGTCATCAATCTCAAGAAAGTATACCCTGTCAGAGTCTATAATCTCCGCCCTGAGATACCACTTTTTAGCCCTCAGAATGTAGGGTATAAGCTTTGCAAAGGCAACTCCGTATTTCCTCGTCATTTTCAGTATGCTCGCTGCTCCTGTAACCTCTACCATTAGCTTTCCTCCTTCTTCATAAAGCTCATACATCAGACCAAGCCACTTGATTGCCCTGAAAATCTCCTTATGGTTGTCGGAAACCCAGAATGTCAATCTGAGAGCATTGAAAAGCGAAGTTTGGAGGAGAGAGAGATTGTAAAGCTTTATCAGGTTGTCGGGTGTGATAAGTCTGAAATCAGTCAGAATGAGTTCCTCCTCCCTGTCTGCATACATCGCCCTTTCTATGGTTTCAGGAGTTGTATTGAAATATTTTGCAGCGTACTCTATAACTTTGTCCCTCTCCTTTTTCGACGTCACGAATCCCTTCTCAAAGAGTAGCATTCTCACTCTATGCGGTTCAATTTCCGAGTCTACGTCAAAGGCACAGGCTTTCTCAACGCAGTAGTTCTCAAGAACCCTTACAAAACCCCTTACCTTCCTGAAGTTCCTTGCATCTTCAACATCCTTCAGCTTTGCAAGCACCTTTCCATACTTTTTTCCGACACCAGCCCTGAAAACTTTTATCACAATCTCCGCCAGCCCGTAATCCTTTTCTCCAGCAAACTTTGGGATGATCTTTCCCTTGACTTTCCTGACATCAAGCAGTTCCTTTGGTAGCATTTCTCCTCCTCCTTGCTGTTCCCACCTCTCCCGTCTCCCTTGAAATCAGTTCGTAGAGCACAGCTCTTTCTTTACCCTTAGACGGTCTCAGAATTCTGCCAAGTCTCTGTATATACTCTCTAACACTCCCACTCCCGCTCATGATCACACCAACACTGGCGTCAGGCACGTCAATACCTTCATCGAGCACCTGACTACTCACTATTGCTCTGAACCTCCCCCTCCTGAACCCCTCCAGAATCTCTTGCCTTTCCTCCTTGGGAGTTCTGTATGTTATGGCAGGGATAAGGAAAAGCTTGGAGATTTTGTAAACGAGCTCGTTGTGGCGGGTGAAGATGATTATCTTATCCTTCCTATGCTTCTCAAGAATTTCTCTAAGCTTTCTGATTTTGTTTTTTGAGTTGAAGGCAATCTTCCTTGCCTCATCCCACGCTCTGAGTGCATCATAAGCCCTCTCATCATAGCCGGTGGCCATCACAACCTTATGGAAGTCCTCCACGCTTCTGATCACTATCTTCCTCGCCTTAAGATAGTTCTTGAAAACCCTCTCCCTCTTTCTGTACTCCTCCAACTCCTCTTCAGTCAGCGGGATGTAAATCCTCTTTATCGTGAAGTCAGCAAGATGCTTGCCAGCAAGCTCTCCTGGCTTTAGCTCGAAAACCTTTCCCCCGACAACCTCCGGAAGAAGTTTGTGCCTTGAATCTTCCCTTTCGAAGGTTGCAGTTAAACCGAGCCTGTAGGGAGCAGCGCTCATCTCTGCAATCTGTATGTAGCTCTCTCCAGCCAGATGGTGAACCTCGTCGAATATCAGCAGTTTAAAGCGGTTTCCGAGCTTTTCCGCATTTGTGAAAGCCGAGTCGTAGGTTGCGATAGTTACAGGCTTCAACTCCTTAACCCTGCCGGAGAACTCGCCCACGTACTCACTACCGAAAATCGAAAGCTTCTCCTTCCACTGGTCTATGAGGTCGAGGGTGGGCACAACAACAAGGGTTGCTGCTGAAATCTCGTTTATCGCAGCGAGTGCAACATGCGTTTTGCCAGAACCCGTCGGCAGAACGATGCAGCCCCACTTGTCTCTGAGCCACCTCTCCAGTGCTCTCTCCTGATACTCTCTCAAATCAATTTCGGCATCAAAATAGGGGGAGGGTATTAAATCAAGGACGTTATCTTCATACTCCACATCACTCTGTTCGAAATAATCAATTATCCACCTATACTTGTAAGCGAGAGCCCTGTAAACCTTCGATCTGGGATCGAACTTGGCATGGGGAACGTGGACGTCTCCCTTAATAACGACCGTTCCCCTTTCGTAGGATAACTCGGCAAGCATTCAGCATTCCTTAACTTCAACAACCTTAAGCTTTTTTTGAATGGCGATAGCACATATCAACTTATTTTCAAAATAAAGCTTTTGGGAGCTCACGAGCAAAGTTCTGAGAATGTTTTATAATATATAAGAGTGGCGTTTCAGTTAGAGGTGTTTAAATGAGGATGGTGAAGGGGATTGAGGTAAAGTCAGTCCTCAACAAACATAAAAAGAGGGATGACTGGTTTCTGGATGATTATTCTGTAAATCCTTATTCTGGTTGCTCTTTTAATTGTATTTATTGCTATATAAGAGGCTCTAAATATGGGGAAAACCTGGCGAAAACAATATCTGCAAAGATAAACGCCCCAGAACTTTTAGAAAAACAGCTGGGGAGGAGGGCGAGGAGAAGGGAATATGGTGTAATTTTACTTTCATCATCAACAGAAGCTTATTTACCAGTTGAAGAGAAACTGAGATTAACAAGAAGTTTACTTGAGATAATCTTAAAATATCACTTTCCTCTGCATGTTTTAACGAAATCAAAGTTGGTTTTGAGAGATTTAGATTTACTGAAAGAGATTGATAAAAATGCGATTTTACCAGAGTGTCTAAAAAAGAAATTGAATGGAGGAGTGGTAATCTCTTTTTCCATCTCAACTCTAAACGAGAAACTTGCAAAAATTCTTGAACCGGGAGCACCAAAGCCAAAAGAGAGGTTAGAAATGATGCAGAAATGCAAAGAAGAGGGATTTTTAACGGGAGTTTGTTTTATTCCTGTTTTGCCGTTCTTGTCTGATTCGGAAGAAGAGCTTGATGAAATGATAAGAACAGCAAAAGATTATGGGGCGGATTTTTGCTTGGTTGGAGCATTAACTTTGTTTGGGAATAAAGAAGCAGACTGTAAAACCCTTTATTACAAATTCTTGGAGAAATACTATCCCGAACTAATCCCAAAATACAAGAGTCTGTTTGGATTATCCCCCCAACCTTCAAAAGGTTATCAAAAAGAACTTGAAAAAAGAGCAAAAAGGTTGTGTGAGAAATATGGGGTTAAAAATAGGATTGTTTAGTTAAATGCTTCTTTGCTCTGCTTTTCTCTACATATCCCAAATGACGATGTTTCGGATTTGGTGTAGAACTGAGCATTTGACGTCGAAACTACTACGATACCGACGGAAGCATCTCGGTATTCAAAGAAATCGCGAATTGACGGTAAAGGAATGATGGTAGCAGACAAAAAAGAAAAATAAGTAGCTCACTCAACCCATCCAAGCCCAAGCTCTTCAAGCTTTTCCCTGCTTGGCACACCATCAGGCCATTTTCTATATTCGTAATATTCGCTCACCTGCTTCTGCACGTCGGGAACGTTCCCTGCACTCCCTCCCTCGACTGGCTGAAGGACTATTTCTGGAAGTGTATCGTCCTTAGTCGTCACACCGCACTTGAGGCCGTAAATTCTCTTGAGCGTGTACATCCTCTCTCCAGCCACGAATATGCTCTCCACCGTATGCTCATGGCCGGTAGCAGCCTTGAGCATTGCTGCAAGCTGGGTGGGTTTAACTGGTATGAAAGCACACATTATGACGGCATTGTATAGCTCGGAGAAATTTTGAACCTTTGCGGTGAGAATGCCCTTTCCGTCATTAGCAAATCTATCGTCACTTGATATGTCGTATTCTGATATTTTCTTACCCATCTCGTAGAGATACATCTGGTGGGGTAGATGGCATGCCCCTCTTATGTGAGTAGCGTATGCACATGCCAAGCCCGCAAACCCCCTCGCATCGTGCATCGGAATTTCAAGTCCCTTGACGTGTGCCGCCCAGTTCTCAACACCATATTTTTTGCCAATAAACCTCACACCTTCAGCCAATTCCTCTCCTTTGCCATTCCTGTAGGCTATGTCTTTAACAAGCTGCTTCACAGCCTCCGCATCTCCCCATCTCACATTGAAATCTCCAACCCCCTTTTCTGTCAGATACATCGCGAAGGCGATTGACACGCCCGATGAGATAGAGTCCATTCCGAGATCGTTGACCATGTAGTTTATTTCGAGTAAAGACTCAAGGTTATCGTTCAGTTGCAGAGCGCCAAAGGCAGCGAGAGTTTCATATTCAGGGCCATGGATTTCCTTACCCTTGAACTCGACGACTCTGCCACATCTTACAACGCATCCCAAGCAGCCGTCATTGCCTCTCAAAACTGAAGCAGCCATCGCCGCCCCCGAAATCTTCGTAGCTCCCTCAAACATTCCCTGAGTGTAGTATTTTATCGGTAAATCTCCAAAACCCTCTGATGTTTCCATGTATCCTGCTGTGCCGAGCTGGGTGAACATGTTGCATGTGAAATCGTCCTTTATCCTCGCAAGCACTTCGTCAACGACATTGTTGAACTCCTCCTCGTTTGCAAGCTCCACTTTTTCCCTCTCAGATGGATCGTAAGCAACAACGATACCTTTGAGCTTCTTTGAACCCATAACAGCACCCATTCCCGTCCTACCGGCATGTCTCGAATTGTCTACCTGAACACAGGCGTATTTAACCAAGTTCTCTCCTGCCGGACCTATTACCGCCGTTGCAACCCTCTTCTCTCCAACCTCCTTTTCAAGCATCTCCTGAGCCTCGTAACATCCCTTGCTCCATATTTCGTCGGCATCAACTATTTCTGCTCCGTTCAAATCTATTTTGATGTAAACAGGCTTCTCGCTTGCTCCCTCGATTATAACGCCATCCCATCCCGTGTATTTCAGATAGGTAGCCATTCTCCCTCCAGAGTTCGACTCGCCCCAGATTCCGGTAAGCGGGCTTCTCGCACAGAACTCAAGCCTGCTGGTTGAAGGCGCCCTCGTTCCTGTCAGCGGCCCGGTCATCAGCATCAGTACGTTCTCCGGAGATAGAGGATCAGCATCGAACGTTCTCATGTCGTAATGTAGCTTCACAGCCAGCCCAGCACCACCTATGAACTCCTTCAAATCCTTCTCGTCTGGAACAAAAGTCGAGACTGTCTTGTCTGACAGATTAACTCTCAGGATTTTGCCACAGTAGCCAAACATCATACCACCTCAGAAGTCAATCTTTTTACCGTAAAATGCATATTCATACAGCTTCCTAACTTCATCGGTTCCGGGGCATCTTGGCGATGTAACGATACAGGCATCGTTTATTGCGTGATTCAGCACCTCTTCAAGCCCTTCGAAGAATTCCTTCTCCTCAACTATCTCTGAAACCTTTGTGGGTACTTCTATGTTCTTCATTATTTCGAGAATCCTTTCAACCAAGGTCTCAGCATCCTTCAGCTTTACCCTTACAGCCAAGTAGTCAAGCAACTTCTTGGACTCTTTGTCGTTGATGTAGTACTGAAGGGCGTATGGCAGAAAGACACCAACACATATCCCATGATGAACTTTAAAGTAGGCTCCAAAGGCATGCCCCAAGGCGTGAACGAGTCCGACCTGAGAATTGCCGAAACCCATTCCCGCCATCGTGGCTGCATGGTGCATCTTGGCTCTTGCATCCGCATCTCCGCTGTATGACTTTTCGAGGTTCTCAAGAATTATCTCTACAGCTTTCTCACACATTGCATCGCTGAAGTCATTTCTCCATGGAGAAACTGCACCCTCGATAGCGTGGGTTAGGGCATCCATTCCCGTTCCCGCAACGAGCTTTGGAGGCATCTTTTCAACAAACCTGTAATCGAGAATCGTTAGGTCTGGAATTGCTTCCCTGTTTGCGGGCAATACTTTCCTTTTTTCCTTCGTGTCTGTCAGAACCATAGCCCACGTGGCATCTGCTCCCGTTCCACTCGTTGTTGGGATCGCTATCAACTTCGCCTTCTTCTGGAACCCCAGTTCGTAGAGGTCTGTGAAGGGTGTAACTAATTCGGGGTCAATATCAAGCTCCAGAAGAATCCTTGCCATCTTCCCTACATCCAAAACGCTTCCACCACCAAGTGCAATGATTAGCTGGGCGTCAACATCTCTTGCAATCTTTGAACACTTCAGAGCGGTTTCAATGCTTGGCTCAGGCTCAACGTCATCAAAAATCTCAATCTTTTCAGCTTTGAGATACTTTTTCACTTCGTCTACGTATCCAAGCTCCCTCAATTGCTTATCTGTCACTATCAACACTCTCTCTGCCTTTTCATTTTCGAGATGCTGGACTGCATCATCACCGAAAACAGTCCTTGGTATCACAAACCACCACATTTTTCACTCACCAAAGATACTTGCCAGATAGCAACATAAAATATTTTCCAATGTTTATTAGTGCGCTTCAAATCTTTTTACACGAAACATTTTTTAATTTTTAATGCAAAATTCTCTTGATGCCCTCGCTCAGACTCAGTTTTCGCAGGAAGGAAGAAATGCCAAAGAGAGAAGCAGTCTTTGAAATAATCAAAAAGAGTGCTCGCGAAGAATTTCTGGATCAAGATACCTTTAGGACGCTGTCAAAGAGATTGTCGCAGGAGTTCGAACCTCCTGAAGGGTGGATTGAAGTTGAGGGTTATCCTGTTTACGGTAGATTTGTCATATCGAGCATCCATATACTCTACAATGATGAGGAAAATGAGTTTTTGTATCACGTTAACGAACCCAAACTGGATGAGGATGAAGAGAGACTCGTAAAGGACGTTATAAACAAGCTCGAATACTATGCCGCAAATCCAAAGGAGGTAAAGGACAAGGTTTCCACACTCAAATCAAAGATTGATTCGATCCTCGAAGATTACAGAATCAAGCTCGAAGGGTCAGATTACTTCAGAGTCCTCTACCACATTTTCAAGAGAACGATTCTCTTTGGGAGAATCACCCCCATAATGTACGACCCGATGATTGAAGACATCTCATGCAACGGTTATGGGAAACACATCTACATATTCCACAGAAAGTACACAAACCTCCGCACAAACATCATCTTCGAAGAGCCAGACGAGCTCGACTCCTTCGTTGTCAACCTCGCCCAGAAATGCGGAAAGCACATCAGCATCGC
>Ga0180907_156_pt1 | contig 18835 bp, 26 predicted proteins | sample Deesub1362A_J573_FD_124170 | JGI IMG/M metagenome (GOLD analysis project Ga0180907, IMG submission 124170) | Archaeoglobus sp. JdFR-39
AGAAAAACAACTCTAAGATTGCTCATCTTTCGAATAAAACGCTTGAGAACATCAGGAAGAGGATTAAGGAGGAGATGAGGAAGCTATGATTGCGGTTAAGGCTGCTGCAGCATTATTGGGGGAAGAGGCTGAAGTTCCAACTGAGGAATCTTGCCCTGAACTACTGAAAAAAACAAGGGAGGAGCTTGAGAAACAGCAAAAGCTGAATCTCTTGCTGCTCATCCTGCTTGCTCTTATGATAATGTATGAATTGTTTAAAGGAAAGAGGAGGGAGAAGAATGGCAAATGAAGAGTTGATTAGGTTTCTAATTCAGGAGATAATTGAGGAGAAGGAGCTTTTGAGAGGGATTCTGAACGAAACAATGACGAGAGCCTTAAGTAAAGAGGATCTTGAATACGTCCTCGAAAGCTTTGATGATTTTGAAGTTGAAAGGCTAAAGCCAATCTTTCAGAGAAACTTGAGCATGCAAACTGATTGCTTGTTGAGGGTTTTTGTTGCCTTCAATCAACCAACCAAGCTCATTGTTGTAATAAACGGTAGAGGAGCTTACCTAAATCAGGGTTTGGATCTCAAAGAAAACTGTTGTTACGTGTTTGACATCCCAGTGAAACCAAATGATGCCATCAACCTCATGGCAGATTTCGATGATTCTCAGTTTGAAACAATAAAATGCCTGTTTATCAGGTTCTTTGAGGTGAGATAATGCCAGAAAGCCTTACTCCTCCGCAGGGGCTTACTGCTGTTGCAGATCAGAAAGTGATATACGGCCTGCCAGTTGGGATTCCCAGCAATGCTAAAACTAAGGTCGTAGTTAAAACTCCACCAGTTTACAGGCACGAATGCGTTTTGAAACTAACTATACTCGATATGCAGGGGGCAACACCTTTCGAAGCTCCAGTTGTAGAAGATAAGTTCGAAACAATATCCTCTGGCAGTAAAATCGTTGCAAAGGTTGTTACTCCAGTTAAAGTTCCAGCTTCAGCAAAAACTGCAGCATATAAGGTCGATCCTGTTGTTGTGGTTCTGAAATCTGGTTCTAATATGCAGGTTCAATAAGGAGGTGAGTTGAGGAATGGGGAATTTGAGGTATAAGTTGGTAGTTAAGAATGCGGATGGAGAAGTTGTTGGGGTTAGAGAGAAGGATAATGATATGTTTACAGCTAATTTTGGAGCATGGCTGGCAGCGATCTTTAAATTGGGCTTTACAAAGGATTCTGCCACTACTTACACAGCGATAGATGAGAATGGAACGGCAAGAACTCTTGGAAATTACAGCTCCAACAGTGATTACGTAAACAGAGCATCACCGATTCATTGTGATTGGGGCAATCAGTTCAGAGTTGCAATAGGAAGCTCAACTTCTGCTCCAACAGTAAATGATATCGCTCTCGGTGCTGAAGTTGCAAGAGTTCAGGCAAACATGCCTCAAGTCGTGGCTGATCCATCTACTGGGGAGCTTAAAATAATATTCTCTGCAACGTTCAGCTTTGATCAGGAACAGACTGTTTCGGAAATCGGAGTTTTCTTCTATGCGAGAGATAAAAACAACAATGGATTTAACATTCTGGTTGCGAGAGATACCTTTGAGCCTGTTACGGTTTCTGCTGGGGGGAGTGTTACGATTCAGTATGAATGGGTTTTCAATCCTGCAACGTAAGGAGGGATGAAGATGGGGAATTTGAGATATAAGCTGGAGGTAAGAGATCCAAATGGAGAGATAGTTGATGTGATCAAGAAAGATAATGATCTGTTCACGAAAAATTGGGCAATGTGGCTGGCTGCAATCCTTAAGTTGGGTTTTACAAGAGATGCATCAGCAGGAACTTCATATATGGTGTTGGATGAGAATGGAACGGCAAGATATTTGGGGGGATATTCAGGAGGAACAGATCTCATTAATAGAGCTGCACCCATCCATCTCGATTGGGGCAACCTCTGGAAGGTTGCAATAGGCAGCTCTACCTCTCCACCATCAATTGATGATTACAAACTTGGTGCAGAAATAACGAGAGTTGCGGCTAACGCTCCTCAGCTAATCGTGGATGATTCAACTGGTGAAATTAAAATAGTCTTTACTGCAACCTTTAGCTTTGAAACTGAGCAAGTTTGTTCGGAGATCGGAGTTATAATCTCTTTCAAAGATACAGGAAACAACACATATTATATGCTAATTGCGAGAGATACCTTTNCCCCCGTTACGGTTCAGGCTGGGGGGAGCATAACAATCCAGTATGAGATGGTTTTCAATCCAGCTCAATAAGTTAAAAATTTTTAACCCTATTTTTTAGCCCTCAGAAGCTCATAAGCCTCTTTTGGAACTAAATGAACATTCTTCCAGCTCTCCATGTAAATCTTGTAAACAAATTCTGGGAGAGGATGCTTATATCGCTTCCAATCTATTGATGATACTGCATGGGTTAGAATGTAATTCTTGTTGCTCACATCCCACTTGATCTTATCTGCCATCTGCTCTGCAAACTTCCTGAGATCTCCAATCACGAAATGCCGTTCTTTTGGATTATCAATTAGATCAGAATGTTCAAGTTCGATCTTTCCTCTTTTAAGCTGATTTTCCATGCTGCCGTATTCAAACATCCTTTCCTTACCTTGCTTTTTCCTGATCTTCAACAGCTCCTTAATGAATGGAATAGTATCTGGATGTAAGGGAACGTAATGCTTCATTCTGATCTTATCCTGAGATGCTTCAACAATCAGAACGGGTGGTTTAGAGTTTAAAGCCTTCTCGAATTGCTCAGTTCTCAGCCTTTTAAGAGTATGTGGTCTTTGCCCTGAATATGCTCCAAAAATCACCATTACAACATTGGCAAGAGCTGTTTCTCTATCCATCTTTCCAGCTTTCCACTTCTTAACGAAAAACTTGATAACGTTCTGAACATCCTTTTCCGTGATAACCCTATCAGTAACCATCTTTTCTTCCTTGCGGGCTTTAGGCTTATCGAGGAATATGCTGAAGTTGAGGTATCGGCTATCTAATCTCAGCTTTGCAAGATGCTCCAGAAAGCTCTTTGCAAAGTTCAGAACTTTCCCCCATGAATCCTCAGATTTCCACTTGTTTAAAGTGTATTCTCTCAGATTGCTCATTGTTTCGTAGCTGATAACTCCCTTAGTTTGCTCCCACAGTGTTTGGCTTGCCCTTTTGATCCAATCTTGAGTTTTCTTTGCAACTCCCTTCAATCTCTGCTTGGTATAAGCTTCAAGCTCCTCTTTCGTGAACGTTAGTTCCAGATCCATGAGACTGCCGCCTTTCGACTTCTTTTCTTGACTTTCCTTCAGACTTACTGTATTTTCATTAGATATTTGTTGTAATTCTGTTATATCGCTAAAGGACTGTTCTCCAACCCACTCGTCGCCCTTACAAGGCGGAGATCGCCGGTTCGAATCCGGCCGAGCCCATTTATTCTCCTTGTTGTGGGTTGTGCGTAATTGGATGGTCTTAGAGGGTTTGGTGAGCTAAAGTTTTAGAACATTGCGCCACTGCAACCAAATTTTAAGAGCTTATTTGTTGTGAAAGCCTAGTAATTCTCTCTATCCTCAACCTCAAAGATGGATGAGTTTCAGGTAAAGGCTGATTTAAAACAGTTTGAGGATTCATATATAACTAACACTCTCCTGGTTATAGCTTTCAAAATTGTAAAATATGAGAGCTTGTCAAATTCAAACGAATCGGGAAAACTTATACCCGGAAATAGCACTTTCACAACCTCTCAGAGTGCTATAAACATGGAGTTTTATTAGTGTCGGGTTAATGGCTTAAATCCCACGACTTTTACAGCATATAAATCTGCCCCATGCTCGTTCACCCAGCTTGGAATTATAAACGCTAAGCATACATTGGTAGGAATGCAAGAAAAGCTACGGAGAGGACTATTTTACTCAACCATCCATAATTCGATAACCAAACTAAAATAACATCGTCAATATTCCAGATGCTGATGCAAGCCACAAAGAACAAGTAAATCGTGACATTACATCCCAAAACTTTATATTTGAATGTTCAATTTCGTGGTAAAATACGGCTTTTCTTTCTTCCTCCGATAGGATATCAAAAAAGACTTTTTGTAATGCCAATCCTTTTTTCTTTGGGCTATACCACGCATTGTATATTCTGCCTTTTTTCTCGTGGCAGATGAAAGTGGGAATATTTTCGATATTGTCTAACTCTTTTTTCTCTTTGCATTTAAATTTCGGCAACTTTCCAACGAAAAATAGAGACCAAAAAAAGAAAAATATTACTCAACCGGAACAACCTTCCTCTCCTTCTTAGTCCTCGGTATGGTTATCTCAAGAACACCATTGTTGTATTTTGCCTTCACTTCATCCTTGTTAATGTCTGCTGGGAGCGAAATTCTCCTGTAGAACCTGCCCATTCTCCTCTCCTTTCTAATGTAGTCCCTCTTTTTCTCTTCAACCTCTTCTTTTCTCTCAGCCTTTATGACAATATCACCGTTCTCAAAGTATATTTCAATGTCCTCCTTGTTGAATCCGGGAATGTCAGCTATGACCTTGATGTTGTCACCCTCATCAATGACGTCAACGGGCATCCCCATCCTGTACTCTTTTAAATACTCTTTGAACTCCGGAAATCTGCTAAAATCCTCTAAAAGCCTGTTAAACCTCTCCTGCATCCTTCTAAACTCCTCAAACGGGTCAACGAACATCCCACATCNCCTCCTATCCACCCTAACTCTCTCTCCCTAACTTTCCTTACCTAACCTATAGTTAGGTTAGCTGAATATAAATTTTTCGGTTTTCTTTTATAAGGTGTTTCTCAGACTCATATATGTGAAATGCATAGTCTGTGGGAGAGAGATAAAACAGGGACATCTTTGTGGTAAGTGCATAGCTGAAAGAGAAAAGGTTGTCAGAATTGACAAATTTGAAATAGTGGTTTGTAGCAGATGTGGTTCGATCAAACATGGAAACAAATGGGTCTCCAAGGATTTCAGGGAGGTTTTTGAGGACACTATGCTGAAAAACTCCTTTGTGTCGGAGGAATTTGAAGTTAAAGATGTTCTGCTTGATTTGAACTCCAATCTTGTAACATTCGTTGGTAAAATCGCTGGCGACGAAGTGAGTGTTACGGAGCAGCTAAATTTCAGCATAAAAAAGCTTAGCTGTCCGCGATGCAGCAAGGAAAGTGGTGGTTACTACGAATCAATAGTTCAGATCAGGGCGGAGAACAGAGAACTTGATGAAAGCGAGATACAAGTTGCGATGGAGATACTGAGAGAGATTCTTGAGAGGGAAGAGGGGAACGAGAAAGCATTTGTATCCAAAATTGAGCGGAAAAGAGAGGGTGTGAACATATACCTGGGAAGCAGAAACGTAGGGATGAAGCTGTCAAAATTCGTTTCAAGGAGGCTTGGAGGAAGCATTACAGAAAGTAAAAAGCTGCATACAAAGATTGATGGTAGGGACGTTTATAGATTCACATATTCGGTGAAAATACCGGAGTATAGAGAGGGAGACGTTATCGAGAAAGATGGGAGGATGTATTTAGTCAAGAACGTGCAGAACGGCAAAGGTGTAGACATTATCACCGGAAAGACTGTAAACATTGGGAGAGATAAAGTTGCAGTTAAAAAGGAAGAATTGCAGGGTGGGGTTGTAGTTAATGTTGACGAAACCATGGCTGAGGTTGTATGCAACGATGGGAAGGTTGTGGTTACAGCAAAACCCTTCGGAGTTGAAATTGGGTCGGAAGTGAGGGNGTTCGAGCATAAGGGGAAGCATTATTCATTCCTCAAAGATTTATGAAAGCTGTCCGCGTTCCCAAAGAGAGAGCAGAAGAGGTCAGGAGATTTGCTGAAAGGATTGGGGCAAAGGATAAGGGTAGGTTGATTGTTTCAAGGGAAGATTTTGTGGAGATACCGGTGGCTGATGGCTTTGAGCACCTTTTTGAAGAATTTGAGATTGTAGAACAATCTGATCCCGTGTTCACCCAAAGGAAGAGTTTGAAACGATTACTAAAGGGTAGAGTGCCAGATGAAGTAACTCCAAGCGGCTACAAGATCATAGGAGACATCATAATGGTAAAGCTGAATGATAGAGCTAAAAAATATGCAAAGGAAATAGGGAATGCTCTTCTAAAGTTGAACCCGAGATGTAAGGCTGTTTGGTGCGATTACGGTAGAGAAGGGATGCTGAGGAAACCAAGAGTTGAACTAATCGCGGGTGAAGGTAGCGAGACTATTCACAAGGAGAACGGATGCAAATTTAAGTTTGATATAACCAAAGTTATGTTCAGCCTCGGAAATCAGGCGGAAAGGTTGAGAGTTGCGAGGCTCGTTGATGATGGAGAAGTCATTGTTGACATGTTCGCGGGGATAGGCTACTTTGCAATTCCCATCGCCGTTCACTCCAGAGCCAAGAGAATTTACGCTATAGAAATCAACCCTGACTCTTACAGATACCTGCTGGAGAACATCAGGCTGAATGAAGTTGAGAACGTTGTTCCGATTCTTGGCGATTCGATGTTTGTCACACCAGAGAATGTGGCGGATAGAGTTATCATGGGTCACATCTACTGCCAAGATTTTTTACCTGTCGCGATTAGAGCTATCGCGGAGAGGGGGATCATCCACTACCACGAGTCAACGCCGGAGGCTGTGATTGATAGGCCTATAAGAAGGGTTGAGAAGGCCTGCAGCAAGGCTGGGAAAAAGTGCAGGATTTTGAACTTTAAAAAGGTAAAAAACTACTCGCCCGGCGTTTACCACGTCGTTGTTGATGCCGAGGTCTACTGAAGCTTCTCCACCACCTCCTTGGCATGATATGTTATAATAAGGTCCGCACCCGCCCTCCTTATCGAAACAAGAATTTCATACACCACATCCTCGCCCAACCACCCTCTCTCAATTGCTGCTTTCACCATACTGTATTCTCCACTTACGTTGTAGGCTGCAAGCGGATAACCAAATTTTTCCTTAGCCCTCCTTATTATATCCAGATAGGGCAGAGCAGGCTTAACCATTATTATATCTGCCCCTTCCTTAATATCAAGCTCGATCTCCCTCATCGCCTCATCGGAGTTGTGGATGTCCATCTGATACCCCTTCCTATCCCCGAACTTATAACCACTCTCAGCAGCCTCTCTGAAAGGTGAGTAGAAGCTTGAGGCATACTTTGCGGCATAACTCATGATCGGAATATCTGTAAAGCCTGAATCATCAAGCGCCTTCCTTATCGCTGCCACCATCCCGTCCATCATACCAGAGGGCGCAACAATGTCCGCTCCACACTCAGCATGGCTCACGGCTGTTTTGCCAAGAATTGGCAGAGTTTCGTCATTTAGCACCTCACCATCTTTAACTACACCACAATGACCGTGTGTTGTATACTCGCAAAGGCAGACGTCTGTAACAACAACAACATCCGGAAACTCAGACTTTAGTTTCCTTAGCGTCTTCTGGATAACACCATCACTGTCAAAGGCTGAGCTGCCCACTTCATCCTTGTAAGATGGTATTCCGAAGACAATAAAGTTCCCCAAACCGAGTTCAAGACATTCCTCAACTTCTTTCACAGCCCCTTCAACTGGGATTCTATAGTAACCGGGCATTGACTCTATTGGCTTCTTAGACTTGATATTTTCATCAACAAAAATGGGAACAATAAAATTTTCAGGTGTTAACCGTGTTTCTCTGAAAATTTTACGGAGGTTTGGCTTTCTCAGTCTTCTCAATCTCAATTTTGGGAATTCTGCCATTTCCATCACCAAAAAGGTATTTCACAGACTCGATAATATAGTTTTTCTCCTTTCTTGCAGCCTCCCTTAACCTCACAGTTGGTTCCCTCAGAAATTTCTTGATAAGAGAGTTGGCAAAATCTTCAAGAATCTCTCTGACCTCTAAATCAATGTCATACTTCGCTGCAAGCTTCGAGTAAAGTTCCTCTATTTCCTCATCAACGTATTTCTCGGCTAAGGAATACATCGCCGCTATTGCCGATCTAGCATTTATGTCCTTCATTAGGAGCTTTAGCTGTTCAACTTCCTCTGCTATAATTTTCTCAGCTTTAATAACTTCATCCATCCTTTTCTTCAGATTTTCCTCACTAACTCTCTTCAGATCATCAATTGTAAGCAGCTCAACACCATCAAGCCTACCAACAGAATCCTCAACGTCTCTCGGGAGAGCAATATCTATTATCAAAAGCTTTTTGCTCCTCTCCCTCATCACTTCCTCTACATCATCTTTTGAAATCACAGTGTGAGGTGCTGAAGTTGCTGAAATGACCACATCACACGTCTTGAGATACTCTTTAAGTCTATCAAACCTGACAGCTATTCCTCCAATCCTCTTTGCCAATTCCTCTGCCCTTGAGTAGGTTCTGTTGGCGATTAGAATCGTTTCAACGTCTCGGTTGGCGATTGCTTTTGCAACAAGAGTTCCCATTTCCCCAGCACCGACGAGAAGCACTTTTTTCCCATTCAGCGATCCGAGAACTCTCTCTGCAATATCAACCGCAGCAGAACCTATCGACACAGAACCCTTCGATATCTTTGTCTCCCTCCTCNCCCTCCTCCCAGTCTGAACTGCCTTGCTGAAAACTCTATCAAGGACTTCCCCGATCATGCCTTCTTGCCTGCATAGATTGTGGCACTGCCTCACCTGCCCCAGAATCTGCTCTTCACCGACAATCATTGACTCGATTCCTGCTGCAACCCTCATGAGGTGAGTGAGGCAGTCATCTCCGTAATAGATTTCAGATATTTCTTCAATCTCCAGTTCTCTCGCAATACTCTGGAGACAGTCCCTTATACCCTCTCCAACAACATAAAGCTCGAACCTGTTGCATGTAAATAGGTAAGCATACTCCGAGACAGAACAGCTGGAAAAAATATCTCCTATTCTCGACTTACTTTCAAGCCAGACCCTCTCAATCTCTTGAACGTTTGCCTTTTTGTGAGAAACCACGAGACAGCCGATTTCCATCTTACCTCTTTAGAACTCCTCAGTGCTTTTTAAGTTTTTTATCACATGCGTGAGGAAAAGTGCCATAAGCACCGAACTTATACCCGCTATAAAAATAGCATCCTTTAAACCGCCTCCTCCAATCGTAAGAACGGAGTGTGATTCAAAGCTGAAAAGTCGAACCAAATCTGATCCAATAAAAACGCCAAGAGTAGAACATGAGTAGGATAAAGCTCCTTTTCCTCTGCCCTCAATCAGCACAGAGTAAATTGCAGAGAGTGCTGAAATCAGCAAGAGGTTGTAAACGACTACTCCTACACCAGAAATATCTGAAAAGTAATAAGAAGTTATAGAAACAACAGACAAACCAATGAGAAATTTTAAAAAGGAAAATTTACCACTGTAGATAAAGTAAAGAGATATAAATAGGGGCACGAGAAAACCGGAGAACTCTGCAAGGATGTAAACCTTCCCAAAGGTTGCAATGTGCACAGGTGGAACGATGTTGAAGGCCAGTGGCAGAAAAATTATTGCCAAAACTTCTGAAAGTCTGAGACCTACAGGTTCAAAACCTTCAAGGATATAGGCAATGAGAATAAATGTAAAAATTGTAATAAAAATTATAACCGATATCATTTGGTGGAGGCTTCCAGAGCAGTTATACGAACATCACTCCCTTCAAATCCGGAATCGGAGTCGTCTTCTTCAACACTTTGTCTATCGCTTTAGTGAAGTCCAACATAGTGACCTTTGCCCTCTCTTCTCTTATTGCGAACATTCCTGCCTCTGTGCAAATCGCCTTTATGTCTGCCCCGCTCGCACCTTCCGTGACCCTCGCCAGTTCCTTGAAATCAACATCATCTGCAAGTTTCATTTTCCTTGTGTGTATCTTGAATATCTGAATTCTGCCCTCAAAAGTCGGCATCGGAACCTCTATAATTCTATCGAACCTTCCCGGTCGCAGTATTGCTGGGTCCAGTATATCTATTCTGTTCGTAGCTCCAATGACTTTCACATCGCCCCTCGGATCAAAGCCGTCAAGCTCAGCGAGGAGCTGCATCATAGTCCTCTGAACTTCCCTATCACCGCTTGTATCACTGTTTGTTCTCCTTGCAGCAATTGCATCGAGCTCATCTATGAATATTATTGAAGGTGCCTTTTCCTTTGCAAGCTGGAAGACTTCTCTGACAAGTCTTGCCCCCTCTCCAATGTATTTCTGGACAAATTCGCTACCGACAACTCTAATGAACGTTGCCTTTGTCTGATTTGCAACCGCCTTGGCAAGCAGAGTCTTACCGGTACCGGGTGAACCGTATAGGAGAACGCCCTTAGGCGGCTCTATTCCTATTTCCGCAAATAGCTCAGGTTTCAGCATTGGTAGCTCGACCGCTTCTCTGATCTCCTCGATCTGAGCATCGAGTCCTCCAATATCTTCGTAGCTTACTTCTGGTCTATCCTCTACCTCAAAGCCGTAGACCATCGGGTCTTTTGATGTTGGAAGGACGTTGACAATCGCAAGGGTCTGCTGGTTCAGAGCAACCCTTGTTCCGGGCTTCAATTCGTCATCGCTCACATACTGTGATGCATTTACGACGAATTTTGGCCCAGTTGAGCTTTTAACTACAACTCGCCCATCTTCGAGCACGTCAGATATAACACCTACGAGTAGAGGTGGTGAGCGTAATCTTTCAATTTCACTTCTCAGTCTCCTAACTTCCCGTTCGTATCTTATTCTTTCGCTTTCGATAAATCTTTTTTCATCTTCAAGTCTGCGATAAAGCTCTCTAAGCTTATAGTAATCTTCCTCAAGTTTTTTCAACTTTTCAAGGAGATATTGTATTTCGGTATCCCCCATTTTCTCTACCTCTATTCCTCATTATTTTTTGCTTCCGCTTACCGCTCTGGAAGCCTCCAAATAACTATATAACCCTCATCCTATAAGAACTTGTTGCTGGTGGTTGAAATGAACTGCGAAATTTGCGGCAGGGAGATTAAGGGCAAAGGCTTTAAGATCGTTGTTGAGGGCAGTGAAATGACAGTCTGCCCTTCATGCAAGCAATACGGCAGTGAGAGAAAACCCTCAATTGCCTCTCAACCGGGGGCAAGAAGGGTTGTTTTAAAGAAGAAAAAGAGTTCAACGAAAATAGAGTTTCAGGACGAATTGATAGAAAATTACCACTTAATAGTGAGGAGAGAGAGGGAGAAGAGGGGGTGGAGTCAGGAGCAACTTGCAAAAAAAATTCAGGAGAAGGAATCGCTCATCAAGAAAATCGAGAATGCTGAAATCACACCTGAGCCCGAGGTTGTGGAAAAACTTGAAAGGCTTTTTAATATAAAGTTAAGGGAGCAGATTCCAGAAGTGAAGGTTGAGGGAAGAAGCAAAAGGCTATCACCAACACTTGGGGATATAGTAATTGTCAAAAAGAAGAAGAAATAATTTAAATCGAGAAAGAAAGTCAAAACATGCACAATTTCATATATGTAACGGCCTCTTCAAAGGAGGAGGCTGAAAAAATAGCCAAGATCATGCTTGAAAAGAAACTTGCAGCTTGTGTAAACATTTTCCCAATAAAATCCTACTTCTGGTGGGAGGGGAAGATAGAGGAGGCTGAAGAATACGCCATGATCATTAAAACGAGGGCGGAAAAATTCAGCAAAATCAGGGAAGAAGTAAAGGCAGCACACAGCTATACCGTTCCATGTATATGCGCAATTCCGATTGAAAGAGGTCTCAAGGAGTTCCTTGACTGGATAGATGAGATAGTAGAGGTGTGATGAGGAGAGCGGCAGCATACGGGGTAAGGAAATTGATAGAATACACAGAAGATAGATGGAATATTCTCAAAAAAAAGAGGAGAAGAGCGAGAGAAGTAATGGAATCGCTACTATCCTTCGGAATAGAAAGTATCGTCTATGGAAGTGTTGCAAGAGGAGATGTTAATGAAAGAAGTGATGTTGATATCTTTATTCCCCACACGATTCCTTCATACAAGGTAGAAATAGCTTTGGACGGTTTTGAAATACTTGAAAAGAGAATAGTCCAAGCCACCCCCAATTATGCCATCAAAGGTGAGTTTGTTCTAACAGACGATACGACTGTGAGCTTTCCTCTCGTCAGAATGAGGGAGAGGGAGATGGACTTCTACAAATTTGGTGGTTGCATTGATTATTCTGGAATCAAGGATGACATAAGAGTGCCGGGTGTAGATAAGAGGCTTGTTCTAATAATTCCTACGACAAAAGGTCATCGTGAGGTGCCCCTCACCGACATGCATCCAAGCAGTGTTGCGAGGATGCTTGGAATATCCATAGATATAGTCGCTGAGAGAATCAGGGTTCTGACGAGGAGAAGAGAGGTGGGAAGGACAGGGATATTCTTATGCGAAACTATCCATCTGAACGATTGTTTTGAGTCGGCTCTGAAAACAATAGCTTCCAGAAACCCTGCTGTGAGGAGGAGGCTCGAATAAGGATCAAATCTTTTTCGACAGTTTCATCGCCTTCAGCAATGTGAAGAGGTATGTGACAAGTAGAGAAAGGAGAACTATCATCGAAGCAAGAAATACCGCTGCGTAATCATTCATTCTCGATCACCCCCATTCTTTCTTTAATCTCAGAAATCTTTGAGTCAATAAGGAAATAAGCCACATAGAGCAGAATAAACGAGATTATCATCAATCCAAGAAGTGTCCCTCTCTCGACATCAAATCTGAGTTCGGACGTCGTTGGATGCAGAGCAGAGATTCTGGCAGAAAAGTAGCTGAGCGGAACGGTGATGAAGGCAAAGAGGGAGTAAATCGCTGAATATCTTGCCTTAGTTGAGTAATCCTCTATCGATGTTCTGAGAGCGAAATATGCAGCGTAAGCAAACCAGAGAACCAAGACGAAGGTTTCCCTTGGATCCCAGTTCCAGTAACTTCCCCACGCTACCTTTGCCCAGATCGAGCCGCTGATTAAGGCTGCTGTTATCATTGCAAATCCGAATTTGGCAGAAGTAACTGCCTGTAAATCCCTCCTGTAATTCTCAGTTTTCAGGAAAAGGATTGAAAATATAAAGGTGAAAGTGAAGGCAATGAAGGATGAAATTGCTGCTGGAACGTGGAAAAAGACTATTCTGTAATTCTCAGCTATGTCGGCAGATGCAACTGGTGGAAGGGTGAGCGCTTTGAACGTGCCGTAGAGCAGCATCAAAAAACCCGCCATGAACGTAATCAGAGACAGCCACATTGGACACATAGCAGTTGGAAGACTTAAGAAATTTTCCTTGCTGCTGTAATGAAGTATACTATGGAAGCTATGAGAGCAGCGAGTGCACCTGCAGGCAGGGAATACTGATAGGAGATTGCCAAGCCAAAATACATGCTGAGAAGAGCGATGATGAAGGAGATGCCAAAAATTGCCCTTGTGTTCTTTCCAATCTCCATGGCTGTTGCCGATGGTGCAATGAAAATTGAGAAAACAAGAATGGCTCCTACTGCCTTAAGGGCTGAAACGACTGAGATCGAGATAATAGAGATCAGAAGAAAGTCGTAAAGGTGAACGTTTATTCCAAAAGCCTCCGCTCCATCCGGATCAAAGGAAATGAAGAGGAATTTGTGGTAGAAAAAGGATGTTGTGATCAGAACAACTGATGTTGAGATAGATATGAGGGCGAAGTCTTCATCAGTTAACAAGAGAAGGTCTCCAAACAGGAACTGCCATGCGTTTGAGGTGTAGTTTCTCGTCATTGAAATGAAAACCACGGCTACTGCCATTGAGAGAGCAAAGGCAACGGCTATGCCCGTATTTATATCCCCATGCTTCGATGCCTTTGCTGACAAAAAAGCTGCAAACACCGCAGCAAGAAGAGCGAAAGCAAAATAGTGGACGTCAATCCCAATTGATTTGAGAAACAGAGCTACCGCTACTCCTGCAAGGGCTGAATGGGATGATCCGGCAACGAGAAAGGATGCTCTTCTGAAAACGGTTAGCGTTCCTGCAATTGCAGTATTGATTGCGATTAAAATCGAAACGATTGCGGCTTTAATCAAAAGCTCATCCATGCTGATCACCGTAGAGGGGGTGGGTGTATCCTTCTTCGCAGATTACAAGCGGAATCGAGCTACCGTATGCTTTGATCACGTTCTCTTCCGTGAAAACATCATTGGGTTTGCCAGTTGCAATTACTTTCCTGTTGAGAAGTATAACCCTATCCACTTCGTGGAGAACGGGATTTATGTTATGAACCACAATTATAACGGTTTTACCCTTAGAGGTCAGATCGCTAAGAACCTCCACAATTTTTTCCTGAGATGGAATGTCCACCCCATTGAATGGCTCATCGAGGAGGAGAATTTCAGGATCGCCCACAAGAGCCCTTGCGAGCAGAACCCTCTGCTGCTGACCCCCACTCAACTCACCGAACCTCTTAGCAATCTCCTCATCCATTCCGACCATTGAAAGCACTTTCAGTACCTTCTCCTCGCCCACTCTCTTTCCTTTGGAGAGTAAAGGCAGCTTGACAACCTGAGATACGGTTAAGGGTAACTCACTCACAATCTCTTCCCTCTGAGGCAGATAGCCTATAAGATCAACGAATTTGTGTCTTTCCTTAAAAGAATTATATCCAAGAACCTTGATCCACCCTTTCTCGGGTTTAAGTAGTCCAAGTATTAGCTTTACCAAGGTAGTTTTGCCTGCCCCGTTCGGGCCAAGAATTGCAATAAACTCTCCTCTGTCAATCTCAAAATTCAGGTCTTCAAGAACTTTTTTGTCATAGGAAAAGGACACGTCGTGGAGAATTACCGTCTTCATCCTCTCACCATTAAATGAGCGATTATCAGAGCTTCGAGTACGCAAAGCACTGCAAGGATGTACAGCAATTGGCTTGTTCCACAGCTAAACTCGAAGCTTTCAGACGAGTAAGCTATCTTTGCAGCATTTGAAATTAGCATTGTATCGTAGGCAGAATCTCCTTGAGAGAATTTGACCCACGCTATTTTTGCTCCGCTACCCCTCACAAGCTCTTTCGCCATCTCACCCCCTTTCCCATACTTCATGAATTCAGGAGCAATAATACCTCTATACTCCCCGCTCTCAAGCCTGTTTTTTACCTCCGATAGTTCCCTCGCACTTGCAATCCCGGAACCTTCCGAAATAACGACCGCGGCAATTGTAATGTTGAGAGATTTGGCGATGTAGCAAACACCCGGAACCATCGCCACGTATTTCTTTCCCTCCTCACCTGAGACTATTTTACGCGCCTCTTTCACAGCATCCTCAACTCTGCCAACGAAAATCTTGTAATTTCTCTCAAATTGATCTTTCTTTTCGGGATACATCTCTGACAGGCTCTCCATTACCGCTCTTGCGATTCCAATACCATTTTCGGGCAGCATCCAATATCCATGCAGATTTGAAGGAAAACCCGGAAAATCATAGAGTTTGACGTTGTAGTCGTCAAAATCCAGAGTGTTTGTAAATTCTCTTGAAATTTTAGCTTCAAACTCAAAAAAATGTGAGTTTACCAGAACTATAAGGTCAGCACTCCTAAGTTTCTTCAAATCCTCAATAGAAAGGCTGAATTCGTGAGGGTCTGAACCTTGTGGGAGTAAAGTTACAACCTCGAAGCCCTCTCCTGCGACAGCCTCAACAATTGGCTTAAAATCAGGGATTGTAACTACAATCGTTTCCGCACCTGCCGTCTGTATCGCGGCTAACAGAAGAAATACGATTACCACGCTTCTCAAGGTGTCACCTCTGGAATCCTTTTGCCACAGGGGCATCTCTTCCTATCTCCGTATTTCTCTTCAAGGGCTCTCATCAGTTCCTCTCCAGCGACCATTTCTATTTTCTCCGCTTCGTTACAAACCTCTCTGACTCCAACTTCGTCAAGCATGCACTCGATCAGTCTGTGGTTTCTTACCGCTTTCACAGCCTCTCTTCTACCTGCATCATTCAACACAAGTCCTTTTTTAGGGACATAAACACCATAACCCATTTCTGAGAGCTCAACAAGCATTTTTTGAGCTGTTGACTTGGAGACATTCAGCGAGTGTGCCACAAAGCTTGGTCCAACAACCAAAAGGTCATTCTCAATTGCTGAATAAACAGTCCTAAGCAGGACCTCTGTTCTTAAACCGAACTTTGTTCGCATAAAAAACCTCTACATTCGTAATATATATCTATCGCCAAAGTTAGGAAAAAGCATGGCGAAAATTTATCGCGACGAAGATGCGGATTTAAAGGAGTTAGAAGGGAAAACTGTTTGCATAATCGGTTACGGGAGTCAGGGACATGCGCACGCTTTGAATTTGAAGGATTCGGGAGTTGATGTTGTTGTTGGACTTCCTGTATGGGACAAGGCAAGCTGGGAAAAGGCAGAGAAGGACGGAATGACGGTCAAGAAGCTTGAAGAAGCTGCAGATGGAGCAGATGTTATTTCGATGCTTATTCCCGATATGGTTCAGCCACAGGTTTACAGAGATTACGTGAGGGACAAACTGAAGGAAGGATGTATGCTGATGTTTGCACACGGATTCAACATCCACTTCAACCAAATCATCCCTCCCGAAACGGTGGACGTGGCAATGGTCGCACCCAAGGGCCCGGGACCTCTTGTTAGAAGGATGTTTATTGAAGGTAAAGGTGTGCCATCGCTCGTAGCTGTGCAGCAGGATTACACGGGTAAGGCGCTGAAAATAGCTCTGGCTTATGCTAAGGGGATTGGAGCTACAAGGGCAGGCGTCATTGAGACCACGTTCAAGGAGGAAACTGAGACCGACCTTTTCGGTGAACAGGTTGATCTCTGCGGAGGAGTTGCTGAGATGATAAAGATGTCCTTCGAGACTCTTGTCGAAGCCGGTTATCAACCTGAAATAGCCTACTTTGAAGTTCTGCACGAGTTGAAACTCATTGTTGATCTAATCTACGAGGGTGGGATTTACAACATGTGGAGCGCAGTAAGTGAAACCGCCAAATATGGTGGAATGACAAGAGGAAAGAGAATTTTCACAGAGCAAACAAGAGAGGAGATGAGAAAAATTCTGAAGGAGATCCAGAGTGGTGAATTTGCGAGAGAGTGGATACTCGAAAACATGGCCGGACGACCCGTTTACAACAAACTGCTTGAGATGGAGAGGAGCCATCCGATAGAGGAGGTCGGTAGAGAGCTAAGAAAAATGATGCCATGGCTGAAAAAAGAGTGAATCAGTAAATTTCTGCGCTACCAACAAGCTCTTTTAACAAATTTTTTATGAAACGACAATTGTCGCTTTCCTTCATCGCTTCATTGGAAAAAATGTCTGCTGAAAACCACGCCATGTTATCTTTTCTAACCCCAAAAATTACGTTTTTACCCGTTCTGAACGTTATATCCCCAAGTAAAACCTTTGTATTCCTGTTTCCATTCAGAATTATTTCACAATTCTCTCTCAATTCCATGTGGTGAGCATCAAGCAATCTTATTCTATCTACCCCTGCAAAGTATTCAAGTCTGCCGCGCATGGCTGACGCATTTAGCTCCAAGTCTCCTACGGGAAGGAGGTCTTCAGAAATGGGAACAAGCACATTCCTGTTTTTCACATGAAAAACCATAATTTTACTTTTCGCAAGTCTTGAAATTGCCGGAACGTCTGACATCTCAAGATGCTTCAGAAAAAAGATAATCTCGTAGGAAAACTCAATTTTACTCAGCTCTGCTATGTCTGTAGTGATCTTGTCTGTGTAGTCCACATGGTAATCGTTCATCAGACATTCTTCAAGCTCTTTATAGTTATGCCACTCTGCATCCTCCGCAACCACCAATACTGAAAGCATGAACGATCATCCGAACATTGCTACAAATGCTTTTCCAAGTTCCGTGAGATATATTCTAAGATTTTTACCTTTCCTCTCTGTTACAACAAGGCCATCCTCTTCCAAACCGTTAAGGTGATAACTCATTCTCGCTCTCTGAGCCATATATTTCTTCTGCTCTTCCAGTTTGCCTTCAACAAGCTCTATCAACTTGTTTATAGAATCAACTGCACCACCTTCCTTGTCAAGCGCCCTTAGAATCTCAAGCTTATCCTCATTGACCTTTTTCATGGGTGGTGTCTGTACCTCTGCTACCCCACCATTTGCTTTCATGTAAATTTTACTCTCTGAAATCTGCCCTGAGATAAAGCAGGCAAGACACATTAGCTTGTCAGAGTCTGTGATGTTGAAAAGTAAGGTGTTTCCCCCATCCACTTCTTTTCTAACAGTCTTCAGTATCTGCTCGACTGCATCATAAATTCCGTTGTCATTTATCCGTATTATGTCTACATCCACAAGAGAACTCAGTGTGCGCTTAACCTCCTCCACTGCTTTCTTTGCCTCATCCCTATCAAAAACCAAGTAAGCCTTGTGTATCGGATAGCCGCTCATTTTCACACTGTCTACAATTTCAGATGGGTTTGATTCAACCGTTATGACATGCACGACACTTGCCATAGCTCTTAGGAACTTTTGTTGTTTAAAAAATTTTCTCTTATAGACATGCAGGATTTAAGAGAATTTGTTTTCTATGCTATACATACTCTCCGTCTTTCAATAGCAAAATTTTTGTATGAAGTATATACATGAGTTTTAGTATTAAAATTATTACCACAGATAAGAAGATAAGACAAAAAATAGACAAAAAGTAAAAGAAAAAACCGTGCAGAGATTCGTCCCCAATCTATGCCTGAGACCGGCTCAATCGGCGCGGGCGATTAGTGACCGCGGGCTGAACGGCTCGCCGAAGCTCGCCGCTTACACCCCGGTCCTATCAACCCCGTCTTTTACGGGAGCCCTTAATGGGCGGCTCTTTTCGGGGGCGGTTTCAGGCTTAGATGCTTTCAGCCTTTAACCGCGTGGCGCGTAGCTGCCCGGCAGTGCCCTGCCGGACAACCGGTAG
>Ga0180907_122_pt1 | contig 10064 bp, 9 predicted proteins | sample Deesub1362A_J573_FD_124170 | JGI IMG/M metagenome (GOLD analysis project Ga0180907, IMG submission 124170) | Archaeoglobus sp. JdFR-39
TTAACTGGAATGTAATAGTCCGCATGCACAGCAGAGGGACTGTAGTCTGGAGCAATCACAACTATTTCCGCACCTCTGTATCTTGATTCGGTGAGGAAGTGATACTTTTCCTGTCTCGAGTAGGCAGGATTTATGTTCCAAACCAGTATCAGATCAGAGTAGAAGAAATCATCCCACGTGGATGCGAACTGATACTTTCCGAAGGTTTCGTAGAGACCTGCGCTGAAGTCCTGAATTGTGGCTGACTCAAGGTCGAAGGAAACTCCCCCAATAGCTGTCATTAGCTGCACCATTGTGTCTTGGCTGTACATTGGCCCTCCCTCTCCAGGAGGTATCTCGTAGAGTATTGATTGTGGGTTGTATTCCATTGCATCTATCACCTTATCCGCTATAATTTCGTAGGCCTCATCCCAGCTTATCGGCACCCACTTCCCACTCCCCCTGCCAAGCTGCTTCATTGGTTGCTTAATCCTTTCCTCTCCATGTGTGGCGAGAGCATAACTGCACTGCCTTGCACATCCGGCAGGGTTCCAGTCGGGTGTATTTGGGTCAACAACAGGATATTTGCCTGTTTGCTCCTCATAAACGATTTTACCATCCTTAACGAACCCTGTTAGGGAGCAGTTACCCGGATAACAGTCATTTGGATGACTAACTCTAACATACTTCTCGAAAGTTGTCCTCTGCCTGTATTTCTCTATCGTTTTCTCCAAACTCATTGCTATCACCCCCTTACAAAAACCTCATCTGGATGCTTTACGAAGGGTTTGAAGAAATCATCAGGCCACCTGAACCCAATTAGAATCTCCATGAGCTCCGATCTCTCTCCCCTCCTCATCTTCTCTCTCTCCTCCCTAATCGTACTCAAAGCATCCTCAACCCCATCACCGAAAAGAGTCTTCAGATAGTCGAGTGGTATTCTCGGCTCGTTGGTGAGCCTACCCTCCCCATCATACTTCGGAGAGGAGAGGGGAGGGATGTAGTAGACATTTGGTTGCGTTCCAAATTCCGGATGTAATGGCAGGGCAACCTTCCACTTCTTAACCAGTTTGTAAACCGAAGAATTCTCATCGTCAAGGTATCCGAAATGAACAGCCCTTGCAGGACAGCTACGAGCACATGCCGGAGCAACTCTCTGCTCGATTCTGGGATAGCAGGCTATGCATTTTTGGACTATATTCATCTTTGCGTTATACCATGGTATCTTGTAGGGACAGGTCTTAATGCAGTCCTTACAGCCATTGCACTTCTCCTCATCTATCAGCACCACCCCGAACTTCTCGTCCTTTACTATTGCACCTTCCTTACATGCTGGCAGGCAGGCAGGATTCGAGCAGTTGTTACACAACCTTGGAAGGTAGAAATGCCAGCTATTCGGCCATTCACCCCCTCCGACATCCTCTTCCCAGTGCATAGTCCATTTAGCCCTTCTTTTTGGGTTTATAACCGGTCTTCCATTTACAACCTCCACCTCACCTTTTTCATTAACCTTCCACTCGTATTCAATCCATGTGTGAATCTCTTCATCACTTGGCAACTCTCCAAAAACGAGGTTACCATCTCTGAAACCGCCACCCTTCTTTTCCCATCCTCTTGGATGCCCTTCACCCGGTTTTGTTTCAATCCAGCAGTAGAAGATTTCCCTTTCCCCGTCAGCGTTCCTCCACAATGCCCAGCAGTTGGTAACACATGTTGGGCACCCGTTACATTTGTTCAAATCGAAAATCCACGCCACCTGTGCCATTGGTATTCACCCCTTTTACTGCCCCCTCCGTAGTATTTCAATTTTTTGTTAATATAATGATTTAAAGTTAGCAAGTTTGAGCATATTTAATCACAGATGAGTACAGAAAACTGAATTAACAGGCAATTTGTCAGGTCTAAGGTTTAACTCAGAGTAAAATTAAGCTCGAAACCATGGGGGAAAACCGAATACTCTGCGTCAACCTTGAAATGTAATTCTGCAAATCTCTTTATAGCTTCACAGAGGGCAGTGTTCCAAGTTTTCCCATGTTTAGATGAGACAAGTATATGGACTTCATTTTCATCCCAANGTATCTTGACATCCGCGGCTCTGTTCGTTGCGATGAGGCCAATTTTGACAAATTCGACCGCCTCCTCGATAGTTATCTTGTCTATGGGTTTTTTGTAGTACCACTCCATAAGAAATCTTATTTCATTTTCTGTAATCGCCCTTTCCAGATCACCCTCTAAAATCGCCTCTCCGCTTTCAAAACCCATGAGAAACATCCCAACTTCACGCATCATCCGTATTGCCAAGTAGTCCGTTTGTGTAAGAGAATGTTCAGCAGTAGAGTCGAAAACCCTCAAAGCCTCTTCCAGCAAGGCATTTAAACGCTCAAACTTGGGGAGCCACTTTAAGACGATTTTTTCGTATATGTCTTTATCAATTGTAGTCTGAATTCTGACTTTCTTTGATGCCATGTTAGCTCTTGCCTTAAATTGTTTATAATGTTTATTTTTCATACTGATGAGTTTTGGTTACCCATTTCGCATATACCTTCGAATAACGTATTTTTTGAGGTCAAGAGGGTCAGGTATCTGAATTATGTCTGCCTTTCTGCATCTTTTCGCAATTTTTTCGCATAGTTCAAGGAATTTACCGTTTTTCTCAAAAAGAATTATTTGTAGTCTTGCATTGACATCTCTCAGCTTCTCAGCTTCTCTCAGTGCGCAGAACCATGGGTTAAGGTCGCTATCGTAACTTGAGGTTGGCACACCATCTGTTATCAAGAAAATTATGCCCGTCCCCTCATTCCTTTTCAGTATCTCTCTTGCCCTCTTTAACGCCAGACCTATATCTGTGGCACCCCCAACCTCCATGTTCAGAATCCGGCCATTTTTTAGCTCTCTCACCTTGTGACTGAACGCCACTATGTGTAGCTCATCATTACTCCTCTTTTTTTCTATTGCCCTTTTCAACCCTAAGGCAGCTTCAAGAGCTCCTATCATCTTACTGCTGCCTCTCATGGAATCGCTCACGTCTATGAGCATGATATACACACACTTCTCCAGATGTTTGGGCTGACGAGCAACGAGCTCCCCTTCTTTTATCTCCACTTTGCCACGCATTGCCGATTTCAGTAAACTCTCGGTAACGTCAAGAACATCGAAGCTGTGCAAATAGTGGTCGAACTCCACAATTTTATCGGACGGAAAAGGAAACGAGCCATGTTTTTCTGAGAAATTCTCACCGTAACTCTTTTTTTCTAAATTTTGAAGGCTTAATGTTAGAACTTTTTCACCCAGTATTTTTTCAGCCTTTGCTGTGAATCTGATAACCCTCCTTCGGTAGTAGAGGTCTATCTCGTCAACATAACCCATGCTGTAAAGTTCTCTCAGAACTTCATGCCAGAAACTGTCAACGAGTTGTCGTGCATTTATATCTTCACGCCTTATTTCACCTCTGTTCAGCTTCTCCTTTATTTCGTTCCATGTTTTTTCTCTGTCTTCCTTTGATTTTAGGCTGAAATCTCCGGGTATACGATTTTTCACTCTCTCATCAGGGTTAGATATTGTGCTAATGGAATGATAAGGGTTGAAAACGTGGTAAAGTAAATCTTCTGCAACATCTTTGGTTATGCCAACAACAGAGCTACACAATCTGCATTCTGGTTTCTCCTCTATCCGTATAGTCTTCATATCTTAACATGTCTTAAGTTGCCACCCGGTTTTGAAGTATTCATCTTGGAACCAGCACAGCTCTGCCCCTTATCTCGCCCCGGCCAAGCCTTTCAAAGGTTTCGTTGAGCTCGTCAAAACTGACCATTTCGATATTAATTTCGAGTCTTCCGGATTCGGCTATTGACACTACCTCATGTAGCTCAGGAATGCTGCCCCAAAAAACTGTCGTGTAGGTAACCTCGGGAGGCAGAATCGGATTCCACATGAAAGAGGTCATCCCGCCACCAATACCGGCAAGAATTAAACGTCCCTTCTTCCCCAAAATTCCTACTGCATTCATCAGGGTTTCATCAGTCCCGACAAAGTCTATAACTCTTGCAACATTTTCACCATAGGTTATCTCGTCTATAACGGATAGTAAATTCTCCTTTTTAGGATTTACCGTAAAATCTGCTCCAAGTGATTTAGCAATTTCAAGTTTGGAGTCGTCAATGTCTATCGCTATAACCCTTGCCCCAGTCATTTTCGCGAACTGGACGCCATACTGACCGAGACCCCCGATCCCAATCACAGCAAGAAAATCTGCGGGAGTTAGTCCATCTCGTGCCTTTTTTATAGCTCTGTAGGATGTGAGGGCAGCATCTGTCAATGGTGCAGCCTTTATGGGGTCAAGTTTCCTCAGTGGCACGAGGTAGCGTGGTGAGGGAATCCTGACATACTCAGCGTATCCCCCATCTACACCAATTCCAACCCACATCAAAACGTTGCAGAGCTGCTCCTCTCCGCTTAGGCAGACCTTACACTTTCCACACCCCCAACCACCGAAAACGGCGACAGCATCTCCCTCACTGAATCCCTTAACACCTTCCCCGACCTTCTCAACGTAACCAGCAATTTCGTGACCGAGGGTTATAGGCGTGTTGGGCAGGGGGAGAGACCCCTCCAGAATATGCAAATCCGAGTGGCATACTCCCGCTCCTGCTACACGTATTAGAACCTCTCCTGCATTTATTTTCGGTTCCGGAACATCCTCTATTTTCAAACCCTCTCCCGGTCTGTAAAATCTTGCTGCTTTCATAAAATCCCTCGCTGGTAAAATTCAACCACTGTATAGCCTGTTAATGTGCTCGACATCGTAGTAATCCTTCTCGTAGTTGTCTATTACATCCGCTGCTACCTCTAAACCGAGCACTTCTAAGGTAAAGTCCTCTATTATCATGCATCTCGCATCTCTGAACAGTTTTTCAATTATAAACTCTTTGCTCAATCCATACGCTCCGAATATTTGCAGAGCTTCGTGAGCGACCTCAAAAGCTATTCTCTTTCCATATATCTGAGCTGTCTTGGCATGTCGTGGTGATGCGTCGTTTGTTCTTCGGGTCATTCTGCTGAATACATGTTCAGAAACCTTTCTCACATAATACCGGGCAGTTTCAATCTTCTCAAACATCTCGTAGAGTTTCAGCTTTATGTTCTTGTGCTTGATTAGTGGTTCTCCACCCTGAACACGCTGTCTTGCGTAGTTGAGGGCTTCTTCAAAGGCTGCTCTCGCAAGACCCACACCGTAAGCTCCCATTCCACAGCTTGTCATACATACAAGCTGGTCGCAGAATATGCCATAAAAAGGACCAGGTGCAACGACAACGTAGTGTTCGGGAATTCTCACATTGTCAAAGAAAAGCTCACCCTGTGGGTCGTCACGCATCCCCAGCATATCGGATGGTTTCCCCTTTTTAACTCCATGCTTTTCGTCCAGCGGAACAATGCAGAAAATTGCATCTGAAAGTCTCTTTGCACCCTTAATCGGGACGTGAACTCCACCATGAGTTGCAACTGGAGCTGAAGACACCCATGCAGATTTCTGACCAGTTATCACCCATTCATCCCCGTCTTTTTCTGCTGTGATATCTGGCTTACCGTATTTGTCCACATTCTCATCTCTGAGGAAGAGTTCGTAATCACTACCGTGAGCTGGCTCGGTTACGCACCAGCAACCATGGTATTTGCCCTTGTCATCTTCCAGCCAAGGCACAACAACCTCTTCGTAGAGTTCGGGCAGTCCAAAAAGTGCAGCACAGGAGAATGGAATCATATCCACACCCAGAGATGTTGCAAATCCCAGACTTCCCCAAGCAAGTTCTTCAAACACTATGGAAATCTGAAGAGGTGAGAGACCCAAACCTCCCATGTCTTCGGGTAAAAGCATTTTGTGGTAACCGAGTTTTTTCATCTGCTTTACTACCTCAAAGTAGGGTGAATCCGGTTTAATTCTCTCCTCAGGAGGCATTCTGTCAAGCTCGATTGATGCAGGCCTTATTACTTCTTTTGCAAACCTGTGAACTTCCTCTTTAAGCATTCTCTCGTCATCACTCAGTTCGTCCAAATCGAGAAACTTTGCCATTTTAAACCCTCCTTATAGGGTGCTCAATTTTGTCATAATAGTTATTTTAATTTTTTGGTAATGTAATAATTAAAAATTACTATGCATGGTCATATGTGCTGATTTATACGCATAAATTGTTTAAATGGTGTAGTCAGGTGAATTTGAGTATGGAGGTTGAGGAGGCAATAAGGGGTAGGAGAAGTGTGAGAAAATATGTCGAAAAGGATGTGCCGCAGGAGGATGTCGTCAAGATGATTGATGCAGCGAGGTGGGCGCCGAGCTGGAGCAATTTTCAGTGCTGGGAATTTGTGGTTGTTAGGGACAGGAAGGTCAGAGAAGAACTGCTCGAATGCATCCCAAAGTTTAATCCGGGAAGAAAAGCCGTAGAAACAGCTCCGGTTGTTATAGCCGTGCTCGGTAAGAAGGGGTTATCTGGGACGGTCGGTGGGAGTTATGTTACAGAGAAAGGCGACTGGCTGATGTTTGATACAGCACTTGCAGTTCAGAACCTCTGCCTTCAGGCATACTCTATGGGTTACGGAACGTTGATAGTGGGACTCTTTGATTTCGAGAGGGCTTCGAAAGTGCTTGGTGTGCCAGATGACTACGAACTTGTCGTCCTTGTAACGGTTGGCTCACTTCACAAAATTCCAAATCCGCCTGAAAGGAAGGAAGTTCAGGAGATAATGCATCTGGATACCTTTGGAAACAGATTGAAGGTTTGAGATGAGACGGATTTCTGCTATGGGAAAAACAGCGCCCCCGCCGGGACTCGAACCCGGGTTTGAGGCTCCGAAGGCCTCCGGGATATCCACTACCCCACGGGGNCTTTTTGTCATTCGTAGGATAAACTAAAAATATTTACCGATTATACAGGCTGCCTCCGTGGGCGTCAATCGCTACAATGCAAGGTCCGAATTTTTCGACCTCAAGCAGCCAAACGGCCTCGGGCATTCCAAGATCGTCCCAAACAACCCCTTTAACCCTCTTGATGCTCTGTGCAGCCAAAGCTCCTGCTCCACCGGTGAAGGCGAGATATACCGCTTTTCCCTTCATAGCCTCGACAACTTCATTACTCATTCCTCCTTTCCCAATTATCGCCATGCAACTAACTCTTTCCAGAATTTTCGGTGTGAAGGGGTTCATTCTCGCTGAGGTTGTCGGTCCTGCAGAAACCACCTTCCATTCATCGTTTTTCTTAACCAGAGGCCCGCAGTGATAAACAACAGCCTTATCAAAGTTGAATGGTAACTCCTTGTTTTCCTCAAGCCACTTGAGAGCCCTTGCGTGAGCCTCATCTCTTGCGGTGAACAACTCGCCTGTAACGTAAACTAAATCTCCAACTCTCAATTTCAGCACTTCTTCAACGGAAAGAGGTGTTCTAATCTCGTACTCCATTTCAATCACCTCAAAACTACCTCAGCCCTTCTGTTTGCCCAGCATTGGATGTTGACAGCCACAGGGAGACTTGCAGTGTGGCAGTGGCCGATTTCACAAAGCACGGCAAGAGCAGTGGTCTTCCCGCCCAACCCCATTGGTCCCACTCCGAGGTCATTTATAGCCTTTAGAATCTCAAACTCAAATTCGTTCATTTCAAGAACGTTTCTCAGTAACGCCTTCTTTGCAAGCTTTGCTGCACCATCAAACGTCCCTCCTATTCCAATACCAACAAAAATCGGTGGACAGGGCTTCCCTCCAGCTCTAAGCACGGTCTCAACGACAAAATCCCTGATTTTGTTCACCTCGGTGGGCAGCATCATCTTCAAGGCTGAAACGTTCTCACTTCCTGCACCTTTTGGCATTGCTGTAATCTTCAGCTCATCCCCCTCAACGATCTCCAGATTTATCTGGGGTATATGCACTCCCGTATTATCCCTCGAGTTCTCCCTCGTAATGGGATGGACAGCATTAGGCCTCAAAGGAATCTCCAGCGTAGCTCTTCTAACACCTTCTCTTATAGCTTTACAAAGGTCAAATTCGAGCCTCAGGTCTCTTCCAATCTCAACGAAAAACACTGGAATTCCAGTATCCTGACACATGGGGACTTTGAGCTTCTTAGCAGCCTCAACATTTTTCAGGATGGTTTCAAGGGTTCTTCTTGCAATTTCGTTCTCCTCCCTCTCATGAGCGTTCCTTATAGCTGTCACAACGTCTTCAGGAAGTTCAGTGTGTGCCTTTCTCAGCACATTGACAGTGGCGTTAACAACATCGTCGAAATCCATGTTCTTTGTATGCCCCATTCTGTATAAGCTTTCTGGAAGGAAGTGCATTCCACTTTTGAGATTTATGAAAAGGCAAAATGACTGGTATATTCTTCTATTTATGATTTTTCATAAAAACAATAAAAAGAATTAGAATCTTTGCTGCGTATCTTGCCCCTGCTACTTCTCTAAAACTTGCGAGAACGATTAAGCTCAAATCCTGATCTCTTCATACCCTCTTTTCACCGCAATTGCGTGTGAATAGCCCAGATTTCTGTATATCACCCCCATAAGCTTTTTGATGTCCACAACTCCAAGCTTTGCAAGTGCACCGAGCATTGCGATTTCTGGACTGCTTCCACATGATCTTGCAATTCTGTTTGCATTTAAGGCGATTTTTCCATTTTCCGGTAACTTCGCTGTGTTGACGACAACCTTGCAACCCCTCTCCCTCACATCTCCCCTGCACACGATAATGAGCCTCTTCTTTGCGCCATGTAACCTGAATCTAAATCCATCACCAGCCTTCTCGAACTCTTCGACTCTGTTATCCGTTTTCAAGACTTCCATCAGAATATCTGCAACGTTTTTTCCACCAACAAACTCTATCTCGTACGATTTTATCACCTCCTTTAAGTAATGAAAAATAATGAAGTATAGGTTATTTAAGCCTTGTGGTTAGATAATGAAAAAATGAAATAAAAATTTTAAGGTAGCTTACCCTCTTTGAGGGTCTTTGTCGGCTCAAAAATCTTCTTTCCATACTGCTTCGCCAACTCCTCAAGTCTGGNAGCAATTTGCTGCGCTCCAAACTGCTTTGCCAGCTCGAATGGACCAAAGGGTCTGTTTAAACCGAGCTTTATGGCAGTATCAATGTCATCGGGACTTGCAACACCCATCTCAACCAGTCTAATAGCCTCATTGATTTCGACAAAGGAGAAATCCATTGGATTTACCTTGTCGGAAGCTTTGCTCATATCAATCTGCGGTCTCCCCTTGCTCCAGTCATACCATCCCTTTCCAGTCTTTCTGCCGAGCCTCCCCTCTTCTACCATCTTCTCGACCGTTTTTGATGGTTCATAATCTGGTCCAAGGGTACTGGCGAAGTATTTTCCTGCATGGTAGAAGATATCAACTCCAGTGTAGTCCATCAGCTCAAAGGGTCCCATTGGCAATCCAATCTTCTTCATCGTTGCATCTACCTCTTCAGGAGTTGCCACACCCTTCTCGAGAATTGCCATGAGAAGCACACTGGCAGGAGCCTGCACCCTGTTCACTATGAACCCGGGCACGTCCTTCTCCACCCTAACCGGAACCTTACCAATGCTATTCACGAACTCGACCAGCAAATCCATCGTCTCGTCGCTCGTCTTCTCCCCCCTTATCACCTCAACCAGCCTCATCAAAACCGGCGGATTGAAGAAGTGCAATCCGGCAAACTTCTCTGGTCTTGAAGTAAATCCGCCGAGCATGGTAATCCTCATTGTTGATGTATTGCTCGCGAATATGCATTCAGGCTTTGTTAGCTTGTCAACTTCCTCCCAGACCTGCTTCTTTATGTCCACTACCTCTGGAACTGCCTCAATAACAAGGTCGGCATCCTTCACAGCCTCCTCAAGATCAGTCGTGGGTTTTATCCTCGCCAAGACCTCTTCAGCACTCTTAACCCTCCCCTTTTGTTCGAGCTTTGCAAGGCTTTCCCTGATCATGTTCATTCCTCTATCAACGAACTCCTGCTTTATGTCCCTCATTGTAACGTTATAGCCAGCCATTGCACACACTTCTGCAATTCCATGACCCATCAATCCAGCACCGAGAACTGCGACGGTTTTTAT
>Ga0180907_110_pt1 | contig 9904 bp, 7 predicted proteins | sample Deesub1362A_J573_FD_124170 | JGI IMG/M metagenome (GOLD analysis project Ga0180907, IMG submission 124170) | Archaeoglobus sp. JdFR-39
CCCCCTCCATTTCCTGTGGAAACCTTGAAATGGTATGAGAGCCAGTTATTATGTCTAAGCAAGCACTATACAGGGCTGAGGAGAAATAGGAATGGATGCAGTTTGTTTAATTAGATTTAAGCTCGTGCAAGTGGAGTAGTAGATAATCTCGAAAATCAAGGACTTACATATTTGAAACTGCGGATTTGTATGTCCTGCCCCCTTTGTTTCGTGTGGAGACATGGATTTGGTTATTACCAGAGGGCTTAATGAAATACCGCCTAGGAGATGATAGATTTCCGAGAGAGAATTGAAAAGATAGTTGTTTTTTTAGAGTTTACCGACTTAAACACTGCCAAAAAATAAGCTAAGAAATTTAACGTTAAATCAAAATCTTTTTATCGTGTAAATGTAGTGGAACAATATGAAATGCGTTGTTTTAGGGTGTGGTACGGTTGGCACAACTGCCGCGTTGATTCTGGCGAAATCTGGAATTTTCTCCGATCTACAACTTGGAGATGCGAATATTGAGGCAGCAAAAAGAGCTGCTGAGATGTGCCAGATAGGCAGGGAGAGTGCGTTTAAATGCAACGCATCAGACATAGATGAGGTAACAAAGCTGATAAAAGGTGCAGATGTTGTTTTGAACTGTGTTGGCCCCTTCTACGAGTATGGACCAAAATTGCTGAGGGCAGCGATCAAGGCAGGAGTTAATTACGTGGATATCTGCGATGACTACGACGCAACAGTCGAGCAGCTGAAGATGGATGAAGAGGCGAAGGAGGCTGGTATTAAGGCTGTTATCGGGATGGGCAGTTCTCCCGGTTTGGCAAATCTGCTGGCTAAGTATGCTGCCCAGCACATTTTTGATGAGACTGAAGCCATAGACATCTACCACGCCCACGGAGGAGAGTCTACGGAAGGTGCTGCTGTTGTCAAGCACCGCATACATTCAATGGAGATGGATATCCCTGTCTTTTTGGATGGGGAGTTTAAAACTGTTAAGCTGTTTGAGGAGAGTGGAAAAGCGCTTGAAGAGGAGTTTGAGTTTCCCCTAATCGGAAAATACGGAGTTTACGCCTACCCACATCCGGAAACAATTACTCTACCCAACTACATTGAAGGTGTTAAGAGGGTGACGAACCTCGGCCTCGTCTTACCTCCCGAGTACGCGGAGCTGATTAAGACCCTCGTAAGAATTGGCATGACCTCTTCTCCACCGCTGAAAGTTGGAGAGCATACGGTTGATCCTCTTGAGTTTGCTGTTGCCTTCATCCTATCAAAGAGAGAAGAGTTACTGAAGAAGGCTGGAATAACTGAGCCCATGGGATGCGTTACGGTCGCAGTTAGGGGAAAGAAAAGTGGAAAAACTCAAAGATATTACTTCTCTCTCGCCTCGAAGGGAATGGGAATGGGTGAGGGAACTGGTATTCCAGCAGCAATAGGGGCGATGCTGATGGGTATGGGGAAGGTTGAGGGGACAGGAGTGATGCCACCTGAAGCCTGCATCGATCCACTGGATGCCCTTAAGCTTGCCCAGCGGATACTTCAGTCAATCGGGATTGAGAGAATCCCGCTAATTCTCGAAGTTGAGGATGACGCGGGTAGGAGAGAAATAGACTACAAGGAAGTGTTTCCGCAGTTGGGGTGATTGAATGCAGCTCGGTGTTAGGCTGAGATTTCAGAAGTTCGAACATCCTGAAGCAAATCCCGAAGCATTGCCAGAAGGAGTTGACCCGGGAGACTACATAATCGGAACATACTACATGTCCTTTCCGAAGGGTATGAACCCCTTCGAGATTACGCAGGTTCTGGCTCTGGAGCAGAGCACCGGAACTTGGCTGCCTGTTCCGGGAGAGACACCAGAAGTTAGAAAGAAGCACGTTGCGAAGGTTATAGGAGTTTACGAGGTTCCGGATTATGAAGTTATGATTCCACAGGAGGTGGACTGGAGAAACTTTATAGTCCAGATTGCCTTTCCGTGGAGGAATATCGGAGACAGGCTTTCGATGCTCTTCTCAACCGTTGTCGGAAACATATCAATGGCTCCCAAACTGAAATTGCTTGATCTGAGATTTCCTGAAGAGTTTGTTAAGGGATTTAGAGGGCCAAAGTTCGGGATAGAGGGNGTGAGGGAAGTTCTTGGAGTTAAAGAGAGGCCTTTGCTCAACAACATGATAAAGCCTGACGTTTACTCTCCCCCAGATCTGGGGGCAAAGCTGGCATATGAGGTTGCGAGGGGAGGGGTAGACATAATCAAGGATGATGAGTTGCTCGCCAATCCTGAGTTCAACACCATTGAGGAGAGGATTGCGAAGTTCATGGAAGCGATTGACAGAGCGAACGAGGAGAAGGGNGAGAAAACTCTGTATGCTGTCAATGTCACAGCAGATCTGCCAGAGGTGCTGGAGAATGCGGAGAGAGCCATAGAGTTGGGTGCTAACTGTCTGCTCGTGAACTACCTCGCCACTGGCTTCCCAGTTCTCAGGGCTCTGGCAGAGGATAAAAGCATAAAGGTGCCCATAATGGCCCACATGGATGTGGCAGGAGCATACTACGTCTCTTCTACATCCGGTGTAAGAAGCACGCTTATCCTCGGAAAGTTGCCGAGATTGGCTGGNGCAGATATCGTTGTTTACCCAGCACCCTACGGCAAGGCTCCGATGCTGGAGGAGAAGTACATTGAGGTGGCTAAGCAGCACAGATATCCTTTCTACCACATAAAACCATGCTTCCCAATGCCTTCTGGTGGGATAGCACCGATTATGGTTCCAAAGCTCGTGAACACGCTTGGAGGGGATGTTGTTGTGGCTGCGGGNGGTGGAATACATGCACATCCAGATGGGCCTGCAGCGGGAGCAAGAGCGTTCAGGCAGGCAATAGATGCGGCAATGCAGGGCTATACTGATCTCAGGAAATATGCAGAGGAGAACAACCTTCCAGAGCTTTTGAAGGCTTTGCAGCTTTAATTTTTTAAGCTTTTCTAATAACTTTTGGAATATATCTTCTTTAACACAAACACCTCAGCCGATTCATGGACAGCTTACAGAATAGGTTGATACTCCAAATTAAGGTTTTTTGGATGTTAACAGGCTATGGAGCTTTATCCACCTATTTTTTGCAGTATTCAGGAACTCGATAAAGGACTTTGTAGTAGGTTTGTACTCAGCGATTTTCCCGTCTATGAACTGAAGATTTTGGAGACAATGTAAGTCTCAGGTAGGATTCTCGCAATCCTCCTAACCGATGGTGTCTGTATGTAGGTTGCTATTCCGAGAACTTTAATTTCAGATGGGATATAGACATATTAAGCCTTCCCACCTTAAAACCTACACGTGAAAAATACTATATCCCCAAGGATGTCTCCCTAAAGCATGAACCTTGAAGCAGATAAATTTAGGGAATTTCTCGGCATTGAGGTTCTTGAAGTTAGAGAAGGATATGCAAAGGTAAAGGGCGTGGTAAGAGAGAGTTTTCTCAATTTCCATGGAACTGCCCATGGGTCTTACATAATGGCTCTGGCTGATGCAGCCTTCGCTCTTGCAGCAAATTCTGATGGTAGGGAAAGGGTCGCTCTAAGCATAAAGGTTGACTTCTACAAGCCTGCTTTCGAAGGTGAAGAGCTTATAGGAGAGGCAGAAGCTATAAAAAAGGGTAGAATAATGTTCTGCGACCTTAGGATAACTCGTACTGGAGAATTGATTGCTAAAGGAGATGCAATAGCTGTTGCTGTTGAAAAATAAAATGTTTCAATTCATTTAGTGTATATTTTTGGCCTATCGCATGTAGCATCTCTATACTACACAATTGCAGATGAAAGTTTGCTGAGGGTGACAATCAAGGAAAAAGCTTATTAATGACTTTAACCATTTCTTTTATAAAATGTCGGAAAGGGATCTGCTCATTGAAAGGCTTGAAAAGAAGCTTGTTGAAAAGGAGAAAGAGTTGGCGGAGCTGAAGAAGATGGCATATAACCGAGAAGAGATCGAAAGAGTAAAAGAAGAGATTATAGCTCAAATTAAGGCAGAAATGCCAGATTCCATCCAGAAAATCTCCGAACTTGAGTCTAAAATCGTTGAACTGAGGAGAGCCATAGAGAGCGTGATTAACGAGGTTGCATATATTAAAGGCGAAATAAAAAGCCTGATTGAGAAAAAGGAGGGCAATAGAAAAGTCAAAATTGAAGAGAGTGTGTTTTACATTCCGCAAAGCAATGATAAGCAAGTGGTTGAGGAGAAGGGCGATGATGTAATTGATTCTGAAAGAAGAGATAGGTCAAAAGATGAGAAGGAGGATGAAGACGGTATAATAGTCTGCGATTGAGATGCATATCGAAAAGATTTGCCTACGGAATTTCAAATCCTTCGGTAAAAAAGCCGAAATTCCTTTTTACAAGGGATTTACTGTTATCACTGGACCTAATGGCAGTGGAAAGTCAAATATAATAGATTCTATCCTTTTCTGCCTCGGACTGTCCACTTCAACCAAACAACTCAGGGCCGAGAGGCTAACAGACTTGATTCACAATGGCAGAAAGGATGCTGAAGTTACCATTCTTTTCGCTGAGAATGGCAGAAAATACGAGATTACGAGAAGAGTTAAGATGACGGACAAAGGATACTACAGCTACTACTACCTCAACGGAAAAAGTGTGAGCCTGTCAGACATCCATAATTTTCTTTCCCAGTTTGGAATCTATAGCGATGCATACAATGTCGTAATGCAGGGAGACGTGACGAGAATAATAGAGATGTCTCCCTTCCAGAGAAGGAAGATAATTGACGATGTTGCCGGAATTTCAGAATTTGATGAAAAGAAAGAGAGGGCTTTGGAAGAACTTGAAAGGGTGAGAGAAAGTATAGAAAAGCTCGAGGCTGTTATTGCTGAAGTAAACGATCGCTTAAGCTCTCTTGAGAGGGACAGAAGCGAAGCTTTGAGATATAAAGAGATTCTGGATCGAAAGGAGAAGTATGAGAAATACCTGAAGGCTCACGAATATCTGAATACCCTCTCAAACAAGAAGAAGATTGAGAGAGAGCTTGAGAGAATAGAAAAGCATAAGGACAATCTCACGGCAAAAATCCCGAAAATTTCTGAGGAAATCTCAAAAGTTAATGAGAGGATAAGCAGCATTGCCGAAAAGATATCCGAAATCGGTGATGAGAGGTCTTCTGAGATTCAGTCGAGAATACTTGAACTGACATCTGAGCTTGAGTCAATAAAGCGTGCAGAGAGCTTTTATCTTGAGGAGGGTAAAAGGATTGAAGAGGACATTATCAGAAACCTCGGAGAGATATCAAAAATGCGAGAGGAGATTGAGGCAATTGATACTGAGATAGAGGAGAACGCGATTAAAAGAATTCATATTGGTGAGATCGTTGATGACCTCAGAAGAAGAATGGATGAGCTTAAAGAGGAGCTTGAAGTGGTTGATAAAGAATACAAGGGGATGCGCGATGAACTTGTCCAGAAGAGGGAAATACTCGACAGCTTGAAGGAGAAAAGAGGGGATGTGCTAAGAGAGAGGGACAGACTGATTGAGTTACTGAGAAGAATAGAGATTGAGGTTGAAGACATTAGAAGAGAAATAAACGGACTGGAAGTAAAGATTGAGGAGTTTGAGAGAGAAAGAAAGAGTAAAAAGGAGGAGATTGAGAGAAATATAAGGGAACTCGAGAACGTGAGAAACAGGCTTAACTCAGCAGACAAGAACCTTTTCAACCTCCGTTCCCAGATATCTGATATTGAAGAGGAACTCAAAAGAGCTGAACTCGAACTTGCAAAAGTAAGAGCAAAATTATCAGCCCTCAGGACATACTCGAAGCCCGTGGAAATTTTGCTTGATGCAAGAAACAGAAGAGAATTACCAGGAATTTTCGGTACTGTTGCACAGCTTGGAGAGGTTGATGAGGAGTATGTGAATGCAGTAGAGGCTGCTGCAGGAAACGCTTTGCAGTTCATTGTTGTGGAGACTGAAGATGATGCGGTTACCGCAATAAAATATCTAAAGTCTGTGAGGGGTGGAAGGGCAACCTTCATACCGTTGAGAAAGATAAAGAACTTCAGTCTTAAGCTTGATAAATCCATTCTCAAAGAGGATGGTGTAGTTGACTACGCAGTCAATCTTGTGAAATGCGAAAAGAAGTTTCAACCCGTGTTTAGATTTATTTTAAGAGATACAGTTGTTGTTGACACAATAGAGACTGCAAGAAGATTGATGGACAGAGGCTACAGACTCGTAACTCTTGATGGAGATATAGTAGAGAAGACTGGATTAATGTCTGGAGGGAGTAGCGAAAGAAAGGGAATTCTTGTGTCAAGGGAGTTGGTGGAGAAGGAGAGAGAACTGGCTGACAAGATTTTTAATTTGCAAAAGAAGAAGGATGTTTTGTTCTCAGAACTCAACAGAGCTGAAAGTCTAAGAAGGCAGTACAAAGAAGAAGTTAACAGGCTTACTGGAATCATAAATGAGATGAGAAGTACTGTGAGCATTCTAAGCGAGAAGATCGAAGATGGCAGAAAGAGGATTGAAGACCTGAATAGAAAAATTGAGGACAGGCTCGAAGAGAGAGAAGAGAGTATAAAGAGACTCAAAGAATATAACGATAAGTTGAAAGATGTAGAAGGAGAGATTAAAGCCCTCGAAGAAAGAATTCAGGAGATTGAGGGGAAGTTGAGGGGAAGTGAGATACCCAAGATCGTCGAGGAGCTTGAAAGTGTGAAAGAGGAGTACCAGAGGAACAGGGAAATCCTTATGTCCATCGAAAAGAAGATTGAGGGGCTGGAATTCAAAAGGGGGCAACTTGAAAGTTCTCTGGAAGAAAAAGAGAACTACGTAAAAGAGCTTAAAGATAGACAGATTGAAATTCAGAGTATGGTTGAGAGGGGAAGGCAGAGAGTGGATGAGATAAATAAAGAGCTTGAAGAGCTAAGAAAGGAAGAGAAGGAGTTGAGCAAGGAGCTTAAAGAGTTAAGAAGAGAGAGAGACGAAGAGCTTAGGAAGCTTAGAGAGCTTGAGGATGAGAAAAACAAGATTGAATTTGAGCTTCAAAGGCTTGAGGACAGGATGAGAATTCAAATTGAGAGACTTGAGAGTGTTGAGAATGAAATGAGGGAGTTTGGAGATGTCGAAATTCCAGAGGACCTTCCACCCGTAGAGGAGGTTAGAGATGTTCTGGATGAGCTTACAGAGGAATTGTCAACCTTCGGTGATGTTAATCTGAAGGCAATTCAGGAATATGATGAGGTAAAGGCAAGAAGGGATGAGCTTGTAGAGAAGAAGATGGTGCTGGAGAGGGAGAGGGAAGATATTCTGAACAGAATTGACAAGTATGAGAAGATGAAGCGAGAGATATTTTTCGAAGTTTTTACTGCGATAAACAGGAACTTTGCGGAGATTATAAGGGAACTGGCAAATGGAGAAGGGGAGCTCTACCTCGACAGCGACGACCCATTTAACAGTGGACTTTACATTAAGGTCAAGCCAAACAACAAGCCGGTTCAAAAGCTCGAATCTATGAGTGGAGGAGAGAAGAGTTTAGTTGCTCTCGCGTTAGTCTTCGCCATTCAAATGTATAAGCCAGCTCCATTCTACGCCTTTGATGAGGNTGACATGTTCTTAGATGGTGTCAACGTGAGCAGAGTAGCGAAAATGATAAAGAAGAGGTCGAAGGATGCGCAGTTCATTGTTGTCTCGCTGAGGAAGCCTATGCTTGAGAATGCTGATGCTATTGTAGGGATAACTTTGGGGAGGGATAACGTATCACTGGTAACCGGAATAAAGCTCAAGACAATGAGCTGAACTACGAGTTCGAGGATCCGATCGAGATCCTTATCGAGATGGCCAAAAGGGGAGAGATTGATCCTTGGAATATCAACGTAGTTGATGTTACGGATAGGTTTTTGAAGAGGATTGAGGCTGCAAAAAAGCTGGATTTGAGAGTTTCTGGTAGAGTTTTGCTTTATGCTGCAATCTTAATAAGGATGAAGGCAGAAGCAATAACGCTTGAGGCAATCGGAGAACTCGAAGAGGAGGTTGAGGATTACTTCCCTTACTTTATAGATGAACCTATAGAATTTCCGGAATATGAGTATGAAGAGGAGGAAATGGAAGATACGCTGCTTGAAATCCTCTCATCTCAAAGGAGAAGGATTAGAAAGATAACTACACTGAAGGACTTAATTGATGAGTTGAGAAGGGCTGAAGAAGTTGAGAAGAGGAGGAGAAGGAGGAGAAGAGCTCAGAGGCAGGATGTTACAATAGAGGCTGCTTTAAAAGTTCCACATGAAGAGAGTTTGGAGGAGACAATCGCAAGAGTGGAGAGGGAAATCTTCGATGTGTTGAGAAGGTCCGGATCAACGACGCTTTTCTCTCTCGTAAAAAGATGGGACATTTCGACGCTTGTTGACTACTACATTTCTATACTACATCTCACCTTTAGGAGAAGAATTCTGATTGAGCAGGAGGAGTTTTACGGTGATATTGAGATTCAAAGATGTGATATTTGACCTTTTAACGTAATTGTCCAGTTTAAATGTCCTTTGTTGTAGCGATGTAAACGTCAGTAGGGAGTGTTTTTCACATTCTTCGCGAAACTGAAGGTAGATGAGAGATGATACAGTCTTAAACACTACATTCAATCACTCCCCTCCAAGTAGCTCTTCAAAGCCTCCTTAATCTTCTCTGGCTCGGCTGAATCGAGACCGAAGTATGCAGCAAACTCTTCGGTTGTGGTGAGGATGGTTGACCTGCCTTTTTTCTCTGCCTTAATCAGCCCCTTCTCCTGCAACTTTTTGACATGTTCGTAACATTTGTTGCCTCTAATCTTCGCAACCTTTGCGAGAGTTATCGGCTGCTTTGACGCTATTACCGCAAGAGTTCTGAGCGTTCCCCTATCAAATTCCCTGACAGTGAACTTTTCCACGTACTCAGCATACTGAGGCTTTACTCTCATCAGAAACTTCTCCCCAACTTTTATTATCTCAATTGACGTGTCTCTTGACGAATAATCCTTAACCAGCTCGCTCAGGACATTTAGAACTTCAATTTTATCTTTACCGGTTATTTTTCTTAACTCTTTAACGTCTACAGGTTCTGATGAGGAGAAAAGGATGGCCTCAATGATTTTTTTCAGTTCCATAAATACAGAGGAATTCATTTGTATTTTTAAATTTCGATGCTATGTTTGATTTTAAAGAGAAGAGCAATAAAAGGTTTGTGATCCCGAGATGGATGTTGGTATCTCTTAGTTTTAACTGATATTGTGAGGTACAAACTATTTTCGCAGCATAGTCTAAATAGCCGTTACACCTCTATCACAAATTTACTGACCTCTCTAAAACCCTTTGTATTTCGTACATTCTATGAACATGAAGCGAAGACACTCGACGAAGATATGGAGGAGTTGAAAAGAAAGAAAGCTCCAAGGCTAAGAGATATTTTTGATCTTTGGTAGAAGTTTCCCGTTTACAGGAGTTGTCTGGGTTGGAATAAATGAACACAAAAGGTGAGCATTCGAAGAATTTGAAGGCTAAGTTGATAGATTTGCTGAGAACTGGCAGAGTTTCAGAGAAAAGAAGGTGTTGCCAGTGTTGGCTGAGTTAAGGACTTGTGTTTAGCAGCAAACGGTGCATCTACATTAGCACGTCTAAGCTGGGTATAGGGCAAATAATTAGCTTGCAAATAGTTAGTCAAAACTCGCAGCAAGGCAGTTGGAGATAATAAGAATTCAGAAAGGAAGCCACATCTCTCCACCTGCTAAGCTTAAAGAACCCTTTTGAGGGCCTTTTGTACCACACAACCCTCATCAACACTTGTTTCTGTTTCTCCACACGAAACAAAGGGGGCAGGACATACAAATCCGCAGTTTCAAATATGTAAGTCCTTGATTTTCGAGATTATCTACTACTCCACTTGCACGAGCTT
>Ga0180907_126_pt1 | contig 8221 bp, 9 predicted proteins | sample Deesub1362A_J573_FD_124170 | JGI IMG/M metagenome (GOLD analysis project Ga0180907, IMG submission 124170) | Archaeoglobus sp. JdFR-39
TGTTTTATCCCTAAATTATTTCACTACCCAACACCTACCTCATGTGAGAAAACTAACGAACAAGAAGATCAGATGGATAATCAGACAACTCAACAAGGGAACCCCAGTAAGAGAAATAGCAGCAGTGATGAGAGTAACGCCAAGAAGAATCTACCAAATCAAAAAGCCGTACGAAGAAACCGGTCAAATCCCAGAACTCAGACAACCGGGAAGAAAACCCAAACCAATAGACAAAGAAACTGAGTAAATCATCCTGCAAGCCTACCAAAAGTACAGATTAAGCCCAGTTCCATTAGAAAGGCTGATAGAAAGAGACTACAGCATCCACATCCCGCACAACACCATATACAAAGTTTTACTCAAACACAAGCTGGTGGAGGAGAATATGAACAAGAAGAAGTGAAGGAAGTGGGCTCGCTACGAAAGAACCCATTCTATGTCTACGTGGCAGGGAGACTGGAAGAGAATTGTTCATGAAAAAGAAGAGAAGTGGATAATAGCCTTTATGGATGATGCTTCTCGCTTCATAACCTGCTATGGAATCTTTGATAACGCAACAACAGAGAACACGATCAAAGNCTTGAGAGAAGGATTCGCTGAGTATGGCATTCCAGATGAGATTCTCACTGATCACGGAACTCAGTTTGTTGCAGCTAAAGGAAGAGAGAAGGCCAAGCACAGGTTTAAGGAGTTTCTCGCTAAGAATGGAGTTAGGCATATTCTTGCCAGAATAAACCATCCCCAGACAAACGGGAAGATAGAGAGGTTCTTCGGTTTGATGGAGCAGAAACTTCATCTGTTTGATTCAGTTGGAGAGTTCGTTCACTGGTACAATTACGTTAAGCCGCATATGAGCCTTAATTTTGATGAGCTGGAGACTCCTTACGAGGCGTTTTTAAGGAAGTTACCCGCTGAGAGGGTGTTTGAGTATGGGGGTGGTTGTTTGAGGAGTGAAATTATTTCGGGATACCACAGTTTTCAGAAAATAGGTTAAAATTTTTATTCTCCATCAGTCATCTTTAACCGGTGGTGATGAATGTACTGGAATCCAGCAATTGAGAGGTTGTCTGGAGAGGAGCTTGAAGAGATTCAGGAGAGAAGATTGAGAGCGCTTGTAAACACAGTCTACGAGTACTCCCCCTTCTACAGGAGACGATTTAAAGATGCGGGTGTGCACCCATCGGACATCAAAAGCCTTAACGATTTGTCAAAGCTTCCCTTCACGAAGAAGCAGGATTTGAGAAACAACTATCCCTTTGGAATGTTCTGTGTTCCTCTCTCCCAGGTTGTGAGATTTCACGCATCAAGCGGTACAACTGGTAAACCAACCGTTGTCGGATACACAGCAAATGACATCAGAAACTGGGTCGAGAGCCTCTGCAGGGCTTTGGTTAGTTGTGGTGTAAGCAGCAAAGACATAATGCAAATTGCATATGGCTACGGGCTTTTCACAGGAGGGCTTGGTTTTCACTACGCCGCCGAAAGGCTTGGTTCCACAGTCGTCCCGATTTCTGCCGGAAACACGGCGAGGCAGGNGGAATTGATGAAAGACCTTGGCACAACAGTCATTGCGTGCACCCCTTCCTACATGCTCTATCTCTCAGAATATGCTGCCGAGATGGGGGTGGATATCGCAAACGACACAAATCTCAGAGCAGGAATTTTCGGTGCAGAGCCGTGGAGCGAGGAGACAAGGAAAAGAATAGAAGAGAAAACAGGTATAGTAGCCTATGATGTTTATGGTACGTCGGAGCTTAGTGGGCCTCTGTTTACCGAGTGCACTGAGCGAAGCGGGATACATATATGGGCTGACATGTTCATAGCTGAGATAGTTGACCCAGAAACAGGGGAACAGGTTGGCGAGGGGGAGAAGGGAGAGCTTGTGGTAACGACCATCACCAAAGAGGCTCTTCCGCTGATAAGGTGGAGGACAGGAGATATTACCTACATGGAATCAGATAAATGCGGGTGCGGAAGAACCCATCCGCGAATAATGCGTATACTTGGCAGAGCGGACGACATGCTCATCGTCAGAGGAGTCAATGTGTTCCCAAGCCAGATTGAACATGTACTTCTCCAAATCCCCGAGGTTGGAGAGCACTACATGATAATCCTCGACAGAAGGGATGATGGTTTGGATGAGATGACGATTCAAGTAGAGTTGAGCGACCGAGTCTCGATAGATACTACTTCAGACATACTTAACTTGGAGAGGAAAATCGCAGAGAAACTCAAGAGTGTGTTGAACGTGTGGGCAAAGGTCGAGGTTGTAAATCCGGGGACGCTTCAGAGATTCGAGGGAAAGGCTAAAAGAGTTATAGACAAAAGAAAGATATAGGGTGATGGGTATGATAAAGCAAATATCCGTCTTCGTCGAAAACAAGCCCGGAAGGCTTGCTGCCATTACTGAGAAACTTTATGAGAATAATATAAACATCAGAGCCTTCACCATTGCAGAAGCTGGAGACTTCGGGATAATAAGAATGGTTGTTGACAGAACGGAAGAAGCTTACACTGCTCTGAAAGAAGCAGGATTTACTGTAAGGCTTACAAATGTGATTGCAGTTGAGGTTGAAGATGAACCGGGAAGTCTGCACAAAATTGCGAAAGCTCTTGGTGATGCTGGAATCAACATTGAATACGTTTACGCCTTCACAAGCGAGGAGCACAAGGCTCTGATTATATTCCGTGTCAGCGACGAAGAGAGGGCTAAAAACGTTCTTGAGAATCTGGGAGTTCTTTTCAAGGGAGAAATCAAGTAATTTTTTCCATGAACTCTCTCAGATTTTTAATTCTAAGAGTTGCTTCTCTCTTGGTAGCGGTGATAGTAGGTGGAACGATTTCTTACCGAATCGTAGAGGGGTGGCCATGGTTTGACTGTCTCTATATGACCGTGATAACGATAACGACCACAGGCTATGGTGAGATCAGACCAATGAGTGCTGCTGGAAGAGCACTTTCAATGATTTTGATGTTTGTAGGTGTTGGGACATTCCTCTACTCCGTCAACATTTTTATGTCTGCCATCGTTGAAGGTAGAATTCAGAAAAGGTGGGAAAAGATGATTGAAAAGATGAGTAGCCACTACATCCTTTGTGGATACGGAGTGATGGGCAGAGAGATTATCAAAGAGCTGCCTTCAGACAAAGTTGTTGTCGTTGACATTGACATGAACAAGGTCAACACTGCAAGGGAAGATGGATACGTAGCAGTTCATGGAGATACAACTGACGAAGCAACACTTGAAAAGGCCAAAATTTCAAAGGCAAAAGCAATAATCTGCTGCATGAGCGATGCAAGCAATGCCTTCACAGTCTTAACTGCTAAGGAGCTTAACCCGTCAATAAAAACAATTGCGGTTCTCAGAAGTCCCGATGCAGAAAAGAAGATGCTCAGGGTGGGAGTGGATGTTCTGCTTTCTCCCTATAGAGACGCTGCAAAGAAAATACAGACAATAATATCGGAAAAGGCAACAGCAGAGTTCGTCGAGACTGTAATGAGTGGCGCCAAATCCTTGAACCTTGAAAAATTTGTTGTGAACGAAGAGATGGCTGGCAAGTCTTTAAGGGAACTTGACCTTAGAAGAAGAACAGGGTGCATCGTTGTAGCTATTGTGAGAAGTGGAGAGATCCTACTTCCTGAAGCAGAAACTATCCTCGAAAAGGGAGATATACTCTACATGCTGTGTTCTGGAAACATGAAGATGGAGACCAACTGATGTCGTTAAGCGACTCCAGTCTTAGACAGAATGATTTCAAAGTCCTCCTTCGTTGGATTTACAGCCTCCAGAATTGTGAATCTCTTCTTCCTAAGCTTTTTAGCCATCATCAATGCCTCAAGAACCTGTTCCTTTGTAAGACCTATTTCCTTTGCTGTTGTAGGAGCACGAACCTTCTCGAGAGATTCTTTAACAAGCTCCCAGTTACCCTTTCCGTAATTCCTTTCGTGGAGATACTCCATAATGATTGTCCCAATAGCTACCTGCTCACCATGGGTTCCGTTTCCGTAGCCAAGATAGTCTATTGCATGGCTGAACTTGTGCTCTGCCCCACTCGCAGGTCTGCTTGAACCAACAAAGGCTATCGCAACTCCACTCATTATAAGACCGCGCATGAGCATGAGAAGGTGAGGCGAAAGAGTCAGATCGAGATCATCTGCCTTGCTAACCATAAGCTGGGCAGGCATGACAGCAATTGATGCAGCAACCTCGTTATAATCCTCCCCCACGAGGTCTCTTGCAAGCTGCCAGTCCTTGACGGAAGATATGTTAGAAATCAAATCCCCATATCCTGATCTGAGCAATCTAATCGGACAGTTCTTTATTATGCTGAGATCAGCAATAACTGCTGAAGGAGGGTTCGTTGAAATTGAAATTGGCTTTCCATTCTCCTTGAAGCTTGCTACTGGCGATGCTATCCCATCATGGGATGCTGTCGTTGGTATGCTGATGAAAGCTGCGTTCATCTCTGTTGAAACAACCTTGGAAACGTCGAGAACCTTTCCCCCTCCAATGCCGACAATGGCATCATAATCGCTGAATCCCGATTGCATTATTATCTTACGAGCTTCTTCCATTCTCGCAGTCTCAACAATCATCATGTCGTAGTCCCAATCAGCCAGCTCATTCTTGAGATTTACCACGACAAGATTCTTTACGAGGCTATCTGTAAGCAGAAGAAAGTAATTTACTTCCAAACTCTCCAAAACCTTCCCAAGCTTTGAAATCTCTCCCTCCCCTATATAGATATGATGCGGCAGTTCTACAGTCTTAAACCTCATAACTACCACCTCATATCTTCTGCAAGCTTTTCCAGCCTTTCAATTCTCTTCTCAACGGGAGGATGAGTAGAAAAGAGCGAAAGTACTGTCTTTCCACTCACAGCAGGAATTATGAAAAAGGCGTTTAGCCCTTCAACCTTTGCTCTCTCCTCCTCACCAACATACTTCATTTTACCGCTGATTTTCAGTAGGGCAGAGATCAGCGCTTTCGGATTTCTCGTAAGCATGGCACTACCAATATCCGCAGCATATTCCCTGTATCTGCTGAGAGCCCTTATCAGGAGAAAGCTGATGAACCACACGAGGGCTGAGACAAGAAAGAGTGCAATAGCGGACCCTCCTGAATCTCTTCTACTTCCGAACATACCCATAAACATCGCCCAGCGCATGACGAAAAATGCCAGAGTGGATATTACACTCGCTATCGTCATCACAGCCATATCTCTGTTTCTGACATGGCTGAGCTCGTGGCCAAGAACGGCTTCAAGCTCCTCTCTGCTCAATGTCCTTAGCAAGCCGGTTGTAACTGCTACAACTGCATTTCTTGGATTTCTGCCAGTTGCAAATGCATTTGGGATCGGTGTTTCAACAATAGCAACCCTCGGCATAGGCAATCGCGCCCTACTTGCAAGCTCTCTTACAATCTGGTGCAGTTCAGGGGCATCTGTCTCGCTCACGACTTTAGCCCTCATGCTCCAGAGTACGAGTTTATCAGAGAAATAATACTGGGCAAAAATCAATAAAGATGCAAAAAGCATCAGAAACTCAAATCTGACACCCATAGCTGCGAGAATCGTTAGGAAGGCAAGATAGAGTAATGCAAGAAGGAACATCGTCATGAACATTCTGAATTTCAGTCCCATAAATAAATTAATGGGGACTGTTTTATAAGACTATTGTAACTGCATCAGATTTCGCATAAGGTCCTGCGGGGTGTTGGTCGAGAAGCATGAAAGGTTCTCAGGCATACCCACACAGAAAACCGGAACGAAGGTTACGGTGACTGGTGGTTTTTCTTTCAATGCATCAACGTAAACAGGCACGAAGTTAGATTTTATGAACTCCATTGCGGTGCTGTTTGATGAAAAGAAGGCTTTAAAGCTCTTACACACCTTGCAGGTATCGGTACCTATGAAGACAAACATCTTTTTACCTTCCTTCTCCGCAATTCTCTTACCCTCGTCAAAGCTATACCACCCGCTCATACTACTTTTCTCGCTAAAAACAGAAATCGCTATCAGGGCGATTCCAACAACCGCGAGGATGGCATAAATCGCTCTCATCCTTCGCTTCATGAACCGAAGATTTAAGAAAATTGCGCGGAAGTTAATCCATGGTAGAAGATGTGGCTGATGCAATACTCAGCTCAAGATATTTTGTAGCGCTTACGGGTGCGGGTGTTTCTGCAGAAAGCGGAATCCCAACCTTTCGCGGCAAGGATGGGCTGTGGAACAAATATCGCCCTGAAGAGCTTGCTAATCCAGAAGCCTTTGCCAAAGACCCGGAAAAGGTTTGGAGGTGGTATGCATGGAGAATGGAGAAGGTTTTCAGCGCCGAGCCGAATAAGGCGCACTTTGCCTTTGCAGAACTCGAGAAGATGGGATTGCTCAAGACCCTAATCACCCAGAATGTTGACGATCTGCACGAAAGAGCTGGTAGCAAGAATGTTCTCCACCTACACGGCAGTTTGAGAGTTGTGAAGTGCACCACCTGTAAAAACAGTTTTGAGATAGAAAATCCTCCAGCAGTCCCACCATTGCCAAAATGCGAAAAATGTGGGTCTTTACTACGCCCCGGAGTCGTCTGGTTTGGAGAGATGCTTCCTCCAGATATTCTTGAGAGGGCATTTCGAGAGGTTGAGGTTGCTGATCTGATAATTGTCGCCGGTACATCTGCCGTAGTTCAACCTGCCGCATCGCTTCCTCTGATCGTGAAAAGACATGGTGGTATTGTAATCGAAATAAACCCCGCTGAAACACCATTGTCAAGCATCGCAGACTACAGTTTAAGAGGAAAAGCAGGAGAGGTTATGGAGGAAATATTGCAGTGGATCAGAAAAGTTCTCTCTTGAGAAACTCTCTTAGCATGACAGTTGCATAACATCCCTTTGGCAGATAGAAGCTGAAGGTGCTGCCATCAAAACTGATCTCGGTATGTTCAATGATCATATCTGCTGGTCTGTAGGAGCCGCTTGAAGAGAACTCTTTGTGATCAGTTTTGAAACTTTTAAGGCTAAGGTTATCCTCGCTTAAAAACTCTAAGGCGATCCTGCTCCAACCCTTTAGCTCCGTTTCATAACCGACGAGAGGNAGAGCCAAAGCAGCCATCCTCTCTTTCACAAGGTATTTGACCCTCAGCCTGTTTGCAGCTACATCGCTGCAATCAGCAAAGGTAGGTCGGGTTTTCTTAAGGGTAACGTAACATGCAGCATCTCCTTCTTCAACTGTTTTAATCTCTCCAAACTGCCTTATTCTTTCCGACAGAAGCCTGTTGAATATGTAAGACTGATAGGCGTGGATGAACATCATTTTAAGATTTTTTGGAAGCGATAGGAGAGCTTCCTCCTCACTCTTCCCCTCTCTCAGCTTCTGAAGTAAGTTTCGCTCATATCGGAGATACTTTGGTAACTCTCTCAAACCAAATCTGGCGTCTCTTGTTTTCCACAGCTCTTCTCTGATTTTCCTTGTATCCTCATTCTCACCCTCAAAGGGTTTTGCAACATACACCCAAAAAGCTTCCTCGTAGTTACCCTGTAGAATCAGCTTCCCCACCTCATGTGTTATGAATCTAATGCTGCCAAAGCGCTGCAATCCGAAAAAGTTGGGTGTCCCCTTCTCCTTCAATTCCTCTCTTGTTTTCTCAAAAAGTTCTCCATCTCCACAATCGTGAACCCTGACCCTGAAAAAGTTCCCAAGCAGGTCCCCAAGCTGAATCTGTCTCCTTGCATACCCCACAACCTCGATTTTCACGTCACCCATTCTTATATTCTCTACTTCCTCAGCTTTAACACCCTTGATCGCGTAGTATTGCACAGTCAAAGCCCTTTTATCCTTAGTTCCAGCAAAGCTTACCCTTTTTTGACTGATGCCGAGCATATTAGAGAGAACGCGGGCAAAGTTCAGGGTGTCCCAGTTCCTTTTCTCCACCTTTACAACCAGATAATCGCCCTCTTCACTCAAATTCAGTTCAGCTATCTCTTCAACGTAAAAATCTTCAGGGTCGTTCTTTATCTTTCCCATCATTCCCGGTGTTGAGGTTACGTAACATTCAATTCCGACCTTCTTTTCTACCACAGATAAGGATTGAGTGGAGAGTTTTTATGCATTTTGAACTGCAAAAATTATGTATAGTCCCAAAAAATTTGACTTTAAATACCCTCAAACAACTGATGGGTTACGGCAGATTAACAGAGAGGAAGATAAGGTACATTGTAAGGCACAAG
>Ga0180907_146_pt1 | contig 5886 bp, 11 predicted proteins | sample Deesub1362A_J573_FD_124170 | JGI IMG/M metagenome (GOLD analysis project Ga0180907, IMG submission 124170) | Archaeoglobus sp. JdFR-39
TCTCCGACCTTTCTCCTTCTCATCCGGTCAATTGCGTGCTCCGAGAACTTCATTCAGATCCACTTGAGCCTCCTCTCGCAGTACTCTTCCATCATCTTCTGAACTTCTGCCTCGTCAAGCATGTACAGCAGAAGCTCAACAATATCTCTTGTCAAATCCTCACCCATTTCAACCTCTACCCCACCGAATCTCAACTGATACATCCTGCCTTTCTTCATTACGTTTTTACCCGCCCTGACTTTCCTTATCTCTGTATCAACAATTGTATCTTCTCCCTTAACTCTCACTTTCACTCTGAGCCGATAATTCTTTAAAACCAGCTCTACATCTCCCATTGTCTATCCCCCCAATCGGTGCAATCTACTTCTCTTCTCCACTTATAAATGTTAATTACCATCTGCAAGTAGAAGGATGTTATCAAGAGGTGCTACTATTTAAGATTTAAGTAAGATTTGAGTCCGAAATAAAAATCCTCAGAGGTTTTCAATTCCAGGACCTAAACAGGATCATGCAGGAGCCAGTAACACTACCAACTTCAGACCCCTATCAACCTTTGTTTTACATAGTCAGCAAGAGACCCAACAGCCTCATTTATCCAGAAGTTAAGCACGTCTTTCAGAAATTGCTCGCTAAGCTGGAACTGCACGTTTCCTATCAAGACCGGCAACAAGAAAAAAGCCGCAACCGTGAGGAGCTTAAGCCCCTTACTGCCAGTGAACCAGCTTAAAACAACCAACACAGTAAGAATCAAGAGTGGAGATGCAGAGATGAAATCTGTCATTTAACCAGCCCCTCCAGCATCTCTCTAATGTTCCCATTCTTTCTCTCCTCTTCAATCACAAGATGATCTAACAGGTTCTTGTAAAGCCCTCTTGCCGACATTACCTTTATTCCGTGAGCTTGGGCAAGTCTCTCAAAATCTCTCTGAGATACCAGCTTTCTGAAAACATCTCTGAAAACACTCCGTTTTATCGCATTCTTAGCCTCCTGAATCTCATCCCACTTTCGTTTAACCATTTCTCCGAAAAACGTATAGTTGCCGTGCAAGTCGAGAATCCCCANCGGATTGATGACGCATAACATCCATAGCCCTCCAAACTTCGACATTCATCCTCCGATCAAAATACCAAAGCATCAGCAACCCAACTAAGGCTTTAATCATGTGGTTCTCGTTGCCAAACCTCAGCGAAAAAATCTCGAACATGATAGTCTTTCACTATAAAGTCCCCCTGCAGGATTACATAACTGCAAAGCTGGTCTATTAACTCCTCGGTAATCTCTATACCCTCCACCTCAAACTCACAAAGCAAAGGTATGACCGAGGGTGTAACCGCTAAACCCCTCTTGGCACACAATTTAGCCAGCCAAGCCCCTTTCTCCCTATCGCTCTGAAATTTTACATCCCTGCACTCCGGGCAATAACCCTCGTACTCCTCACACTCTATACCCCCCTCCAGCTCCTCCATAGGGTACAGATTACCACAGACAACACAAATACCAGCATTAAATTGTTTGAAGACGAGACGCCAAACTTTGTTCGGGTTCTGCCTACCTATTCCTATTATTTTGAGCTTTTTAGACATCTCCTTAACCAACTTCCTTCTCTCCTCATCCGTTAAATCGACAACTCTAACTTTCCACAAATATTCATTTGCGACCCTTATCTTTTCAAGTCTGTCCATGCTCCAATCACCATAAAATTCTCCAAAATTCTATTGATAAAACTTCCACCTAAGTCCAGATCAACACAAATCATCAACAATGACGATACAAATCTTCCAAATGCATCTTCAGATACTCTCAACACCTTATCTCCCTCGTCTATATCTACACAAATCCAACATCCTACTTTATAAAACCTCAATTTCCTCGCCTCTGTTATTATCAATCTTTCTGCAGTTCCTGTCTCTTGTCTAACTACTACCATAGTTACCACCTTTTTAGTAACTTTGTTCTTAGAACAATCAGCTATAAATAACTTCCGCACAAAAATACTTTCATGAAACTCTTAGGCACCTCTACTGTAAGCAAAGGCTACAAAACTACGATCATCAAAGCAGTAATAGAGAAACTAAACCTAAAAGAGGGAGACCTAATTGCATACTTCGAAGATGAAAACGGTAAAGTTGTGATAACCAAAGCAGAGATTGTCCCTAAGCTCTAATTTCCAAAATTTCTTAAAAACTCTTCAAACCTATCCAAAATCTCCATCCTTTCTCCAAACCTCGATATTCATCCTCCGGTCAAACCACCATAACACCAACAGACGCTGATTTTCTGCTACCTCATTAATTGTAACCGTCCTCACATATTCAAGCTTCCTCTTGCAGATTGGACAGTACTCATATCTTTCTCTCCTCGCCCTCTTGACAGCTTTTAATGCGTCTTCCTTTGATATCCCAAAAATCTGCCGCCAATTGTTCATAAAACCAAAATTGCTCGTTCTGTTCGAATACTCGACCAAATACTTTATCCACTCTTTATCAGGCTCGCTTAAATCCTCTACTTTCACGCCTCTGTAGAAATATTCATTCAAATCAACAATAACCTTCCTCGAATTGTAACGGAGATGATGCACAATTTTTCCAGCAAATACCAGCTCTCCATTTTCTTCATTCAGCCAAGTGTACGAGCTGTAAACATTAAATAAATCGTAATCCTCCTCAACAAATGGATCTGTCCAAACCCGGATTTCAGAATATTTGCTTTTCTTCAACAACCTAAAGAATTCGTCTCTCCAGATTTTTCTAAGCTCTTTAAGCCAGCTTTTTCCAATGTATGGCGAGAAACGAATAATCTGCCCATTATGGACAACAACATTCCACAAACAAACATGATTGTGGATGTGGGCCTCCTTAGGAACACTACTGCTCTGAAGATGAACATTCATCATTCCTCCAATCTTAAATCCNCCCTTTAGGGGAACGTTCTCATGCTTCTTCAGATATCTTCTCAGAAACTTCTCAATTGCCCTTCTCACCGCCTTCCTCATCAACTCCTCGACAGTTCCCTTTTCTTCTGGTCTTGCAAGAATATAGTCTCTCATCCCCCTACTCNTCCGCTCTGGAACCGTAAATACTAACCACAACAAGGCCAGATCACTTTCATAGTGTTTAACCTGCTTCAACTCACCACTAAACTCTCTGTAGCTGATTACTCCCTTTTGCCTCATAGCCTGAGCAATAAGCCTAATCTGTTCATACTTCTGTGCCGAATAACGCTTTNAGTCACCGTATTTCTTCAGAGGGTGAATTCTCCCAGCATGAATCCTTAACTGCTTCATCCTCTCTCCATCCTCCTCCAAAAACCTCAGCTCCCAATCCACAACCGGTTTGTATACCTTCCCATGCTTGGGACACTCGTATTCATCAAAAAGCAGAACCAGCCTGAAATCCTTCTCAGAATAACCAAACTCCTCCAAAAACTTCTGAAACTCAGGATGAAGTTCAACCCTTGTATAACCATAATCAAGAATGCTGTAACCTTCGAGATCAATCTCATCCAACCCTCCAACCCTATATGCTTGCAAGGTATTAACACACTTTAAGCCAAAGACCTCAAATATTTCCCTTAACCTCTCTTTTTTATTCTCGTCTTTATATTCATCCTCAGAATTATCTACCTGTCCCGTATTATAAGGTGAACATAANCCCGTAGGGCTGGTGGGATAAGAATGGGTCGGTCGTGGGTCGGTTTTTATAGATTCCTTATTATTTATCCTTGGGGATTCCTTGGGGTTGAATGTCGTTGGGTTGATGCCGTTGATGAGCATCTTAAGCTCTATTATGCGGTCAGGGTTGCGCTGTTGTGGTGGTTTACTGAGTTCCATTTGGAGAGCCTGTTCAGCCCATTCCTTCACCAGATCATAATCTCCTATCTTAGAGATGTCCGTTCTTTGCCCGCCGTATACTCCAACAATCTTTCCAACGTTGTCTTTCTCAAAAATGAGAGCATTATTATATGGAATTACAACAACCTCAGCAGGTTTTAAAACGTAAACCTCGCCGTCCTCGCCCAAAAACTCAACTTCCTGATCTAAGAAGGGNGTTGTTGCGAAGACAGCCCGTTTCATGCTCTAAAAAATAAAAATTTAGATTTCTGCTCCCAGAACTTTCTTGAGTTCCTCCTGTGCTGTCTTTGCCAATGCCTTCAAGTCTCCAAACTGCGAAATAAAGTCAACCGGGCTAATTCTCCCCTGCCAGACATTTACATAATCGTCGTTGTCTCCCCTTTTGCTAACTCTCACCGAGATAGAACCACCTTCCCACACGCTGAAGCTCAGCATCCCATTGTTTGTAAACAGGTTCACAGTCTCAATCGGCTTTCTCTTCCCGTTCCCTCCTTCTTCCTTCTTCTCTTCCTTTCCAGCCTCAACCTTTTTATTCTCCTTCTCCACCATCTTATCACCTCCTTACCTTTGCTTTAGCCCCCTGCCGGACTTGCACCGGCCAGCCCCCTGACGGGGAGGGAGCATTTACATACCTCTCAGCAAATTCCGTAACCTTCCCATCCGTCATTTTATCCAGAACAGCAAGAGCTACAGCAGCCTCAAACAAGCTGCCATTAGCAACAAGATATTTCAAAAAATCAACATCTAAACCCAATTTCAACCCTCCTCTTCTGAGCAACCCTTATTATCGCCCTGTTGGCAAGTTCGAAAGCGTTCCCCCTGTTGTCCGTAAGCTCCTCAGCAAGCTCAATAACCTCAACAAGCATCATCCGCTTTCTCCTCTCAATCTCCCTCACTANTACCTCAATCGGACGCTCCACCCGCACCTGCTGCATACCCACCCGCTCTCAGTTTCCTCGAGTAAACCACCGCATGGGCAAAAGCCAGAATCAACGAACTGCTGGAGCATGCTTAACCCTCCCTCTTCTCCAGGGCTGCGAGCATTCCNCCCTGACAGGGTCAAAATAGCGGCATCTCTTCGGGTTGTGGAGCCGGCAACGGTAAGGGTTAAAAGGGTCAAAGTTGCAGCACCTCATCCCTGTCCCCCGAAAATTGCCGGCCAGCCCAGCTTTCTCCTATACTGTATCTCTGCTGCTCTCACAAGCTTGGACTTTACACCGTTCTCTGTAAAAACCACGAAAAGATACAAGCCATCTTTTTTAACAAGAAACTCATGCTGCTCTCTCTCCAGAGTGAATCTGCCCCTGCACCTCTTACCTCCATTCCTGTGCCACTCCTGACATGCCTTAATCTCTACCGGTTTACCGTCAATTTGTCCATCAACAAGCCCACCGCTAAGAACTATATCGTATAGGTCTTTAGCCAGCTCTTCAGCTTTCTGACCATTGATGTACGCTTTTTCATTCCTAACGGTTATCAGATCGCTCATCTCATCAGCCTCCTGTAGCAGTCAGAACAGAGAGGACAGCAACCGAGCCACACCACGTCCATCTCGCTGAGCTTTTTGCCGCAATAAGAGCACTGCAGGATTATGATCTCATGGCGTTCCACGTATTCCTTAAGAGTTACTGCTTTGACCATTAGACCACACCCCGATTTTATAACCGCTAAGTCCGCCAATCAGAAGCCCGACCAAATATGACCAGAAAATGTAACTCTCGCACATCACGCAACCCTCCACTCCGCAGAAACCAACCCTCTCAATCTCTGAAGTCTCTCGCTCCTTGGCAAAGCCTTAAGCTGCTCCTTCAGCTCCTCAAGTGTCATCTCCTGCATCTTCAGCCCTCCACCACAACAGCCTCTTTCTCCTCTCCGTTCCTGACTCCGAGCAAGCCCTTGGCAACGAGGTCTTTCTTTATGAGCTCTCGGATGTAGTCGGTTTCTTTTTCCCACCCCTCTATGTTCTTTGCCTGCTCAATCAGATCCTTCCACCTGTCCGGAACTACAACCTGCAGTTTCATACTTACTCCTCCTGA
>Ga0180907_139_pt1 | contig 5168 bp, 7 predicted proteins | sample Deesub1362A_J573_FD_124170 | JGI IMG/M metagenome (GOLD analysis project Ga0180907, IMG submission 124170) | Archaeoglobus sp. JdFR-39
GGGTGTTGCTTCAAAGCTTTTCGATGAGGTGTTGGGGGAATGAGTAGGGTTTATAAGGTCAAAAATTTCAGGACTATACATTCGGTTTACAGACTCGAATCTCTACCCTCAACCAAGATTTCTATCTTCACTCCATCGGAGTATATTTCGATCGGTTTGGATGCTACTCACGGTGAAGGTAACCCTCTACTGCACTTCTTTTAGACCTTCGACGTGGAATTATCTTACTCAATTCGAGAAGGTTATCAATCATAATGTTGTGGGTATATCTGGACGAGGTATTTCCTGAGCTGAAAAATTTACTTTTAGGTAGGACTATACTTATATCTAAGACTCAGGACACATTCTGTCATGAGCAAATCTTTCCAGCGAGCTTGAACTTATATAACCTTCAATCAAGATACATCTAAATTAACTCAAACAGCAGAAACATCAGTTTTTGAAATCGCCTTAGTCACCACAGCCACAAGCCAGAAAGAATTATAAAACTCAGATTTGAAGTGCTTTCATGGTCTCAGGTATTCAGGTAGTAGCTCTTATTGTTGGGGTTTACTATATTTTCAAGAGTTACAAGTGACTTTATCTGTGTTTATTTCTTAACTCATCTATTTCAGCCTTCAGAAGAGAAATTTCTTGGATTACTCTAATATTTCTATTATCCAATTCGTTTATTTTTCTAATTATGTATATAATTAAAATGAATAGAGCTAATATACTGACAAGGAATACAAATACGAATGAATAATAGAAACCAAGAAGTTTAGCAACTGCTAAGATCACCCCATACATCACAGGAGATATAATTAAACTGAATGATACAAAAAGACTAAGTAGTAATCCTTTTCTTCCTATTCCCCTTTTTGAATAACTTATCAAAGTATAAGTTAGCAGAAGCAATCCAACGACAAAAGGTATAATCAGCTTTATCATTCTTAACCCTCCACGATTGTTTTTATAACATCACGTACTGTTTTGAATGGATAGATTATCAATCTTTTTAAGTTTAAGTAAGACTTTCCGTGCATTCTAGGATACATTTTGACAGGTACTTCTTTCAATTTGTATCCTGATAACGCTTTCTTAAGTGTTATATAAACAGCTGGTGTATCTGGGAAGTCATACTTGACGATATCTCTTATGACCTCGATTTTAATTGCACGGAACCCTGACGTGACGTCTGTTATCTTTTGTTGTGAGACTATAGATATTATTTTTGAATGGACAATATTGCCAAGGTCTCTGAGCAGAGAAGATTTGTATGACCTCTCCAAATATCTCGATCCTATGACAACATCTGCTTCACCCCGTAGAATTGGATCTAAAAGGTGTGGTATGTATTCTGGAGGATGTTGCCCGTCGGCATCCAGCCTTACAACTATATCAAAATCACTTCTAGCTGCATACAAGTAAGAAGTTCTCAAAGCTGCACCAGGACCTAAATTGATAATATGCCCAATAACTTTGACACCCTCTTTTTTTGCAATCTCCTTAGTTTTGTCTGTAGAACCATCATCTACGACAAGAATCTGATATTGTATTTTATCCCCCATATTACTTAGAGTTTTCTTAATTCTCCTAATAGTTTCACCAATTGTTCTCTCTTCATTATAGGCTGCAATAGACACAAGAATTTTCCAACTCATCAAAAATCTACACACCGAATCTTATTTAATACTTCCGTCTTTGCCCTTACCGAGAATATACTTAACAATCAGCCTCTTCCAAGTCATTAACACTACGTTTATTCCTCTTTTTATCGTCAGTTTTTTCTCTGATCACTTTTGCAGGAACGTCAACTGCTACAGTTTTTGGAGATGTATCTTTGATAACAACCGCACCAGCACCAATTCGAGACCATCTGCCCATTTCTGATTATATTTGGATTATTTTAATTTATATCCCTAACAACCATTAAAACTTCTCGAGCCAGTCCCCCGAGTCCGATAATCACCAAATCTCACACCACAATACCTCTACATGTAGGGATAATCCGAGTTTCTATATTTCGGGTCCCTGTAATCCACACCACCGAGTTTCTCTATCTCCCACTTCATCTCCTTTATACCGTCTTCTAAGCTCCACTTTGCCTCCCATCCAAGCACGTAGTTTATCTTGTCGAAGGATACCCTATAGTTCCTGTCATCTTCTTTGTGACGAATGTGCTTTACTTCTACATCTGGGATTATTTTGGCCACCAGCTCCCCAACCTCCTTATATTTTGTAATTTAAATCGTTATCTCCAACATTAAAAAATCTGCCTATCTACAAGTTCTTTATCTGCTTCCATCGCTGCTATGCAAGCATCAGCTATATCTTGGACATAGACAAATGGTCTGTATTGCTCACCTCCGAAAATAGTAATTTCTTTGTCTATCGATGCTTTTGCTGTAAGCTGATTTACTACAATGTCAAACCTCATTCTCCTCAACCAGCCAAAGACTGTTGCAAACAGTATCCACACCTTTCATCGCATAGACAAGATCGTGGATGTGTCTTATGTCTCATTCTATATTTCCAGATTTTTATTGTCCTGAAACGACTTCAACGCATCATTTACCCAAACAGCATAAGGTTGAGAACTCTAACCTTGTAATCTTTCTCAAAGCAACTTCTCCACAACTCTGCTCCCTATGTACTCCGCTCCTCCCGTCACCAAGACGTTTCGACCATTTACATCCATCTTCCTATTTTTTCAAGCGTTTCAACGACATAATCTAACTCCTCCTTGGTTAAACCGGGATGATTGGGCAATCCAATTATTTTTCCCGCAATTTTCTCAACATTCGATAAAAATACGTTGCAATAGTCAATCTTTCGGTTTGCACACCTGAGACGTAGTGGCCTGAAAGGAGAACTTCTTTAACTGCTTGAACTTCCTCCTCATCGACGAAAGGTTTTGCAACTCTTATTTTTTGTGCATGGTGCAGATTTGTCTTTGAAGTAATTAAAATACTTATGTTTTGTGAGATAATATACTAAAAGCTGCTAAAGATATACTAAAATATAATTTTTGTGTTTTAGAGCCAGAAAAATTATTATCTCCAATAGTGTGTAGTAGGCATATGTTTAGTAAGGGGCTCAAGAATTTTATCGTTGTACTACCACAAAGCCAAACAATTAAAATTTGCTCAATATTCATAACATCCTCTTTATTTATATATTTGATAGTAGCAATTCTTGGACCTGGAGGAAATGACTCAGCTTACCATATTTTCTGGGCAAAATATATTGTAAAGTCTGGTCAAATTTTACCGCCCTACCATGAATTTAGTAAATATGAAATGCCAAGATATTTACCAGGGGCACATATTTTATTATCTTTTTTCTATCTAATTTTCAAGTTTAATGATGTCTTGTACGCTAGGTATATATCCTTTATTTTGCTAACAGGAAGCATCTTTGCAACATATTATCTAACATATTACATATATAAAAACCACAGAATTTCGCTGCTATATCTAATTTTTGCCACTTTGACGGTAACAGTGGGTAATTTCGTCCTTTTATACAGTGGTGCTTATCCGAACTTAATAGGCAATATTCTTTTACCAATATTTTTAATTTTTTTAATAAATTATAATATAACTAAAAAAAATACTGACCTGGTTATCTCGCTGGTACTTTTTATAACAATACTGACAACACATCAACTAATTGCAATGATTGCCATACTTTTAGTTACCCTGCTACTATTTATTCCTGAAGTGGATAACGTTCAGAAAAAGATATTTGGAATTATTATACTAGGATTTTTCACTCTATTGCTAATTTTTAAGCCCGGGTGGATAGGCTTTATATTATCCGACACTCCTATCAACAAGAGGCTTGCCAGACTTTTCCCACCGATTATTGCCACAATGTATCCGTTAGTTACTATAGCAATTTTTGGACTATTCTATACTAATAATTTCTCACACAAAATAGTATGCCTATGGTTTTTGGTTACATTTACAATGTCAATTATTCATAATCTCTACTCCTTCCCCATAAACCCCTTAAGGTTCGTATATGTGGCGTCATACCCTCTTTCTATTCTTGCAGCTGTTGGAGTTGTAAAAATATCCTCTTTTAAGAGTAAAAAGCATATATTGATACTCATCTTCTTAGGTATCATTGCCACTGAAATCCCTATCATCGAAAAAGCAAGCAATTTAAGAGAGAACGACGTCTACATCTCCGAAGAAGAGATCAAAGCTTGGGAGTGGGTAAAGTCCAAGTCATCCCCCAAAGACGTGATCATAATCGACCTATTCAGAGACAGAACAACGATAATGGGGCATCAAATTACAATGAACAACGTTATGTCTAATGTCAGTGATTATACCTTCAAAGTATATCCAGAGAAATACAAATATACACTACTCATTCCATACTCGATTCTAAAAGAACCCGATAATGTAAATAGGTATATTTTAGATGAGTACAATATAAAATATGTATATCTACTAAATGATAGAAGTAAAGATACTGTTGACAGCTTCATACTCTCTCAAAATTTCTGTAGAGTTTACCATAACGACAAAGTTTCTATATTTGAAAGATGCTATCTGATTTATTTAGAACATATAAATAGTCCTGACACCACTTTCAGAGAATAGAAAAGTTAAAAAGTTTGGAAATTACAAAATGTGTGCGAGATAATACTGCTACAACAATACTGTTACTTTTCTTAGGCATCACGGTATTCTTCTCAATAATTCATCCTTACGTATCTCAGCCCAAAAACAACAACTCTTGGACATCATTGTATTTTACAAACATTTCTTTAATTTCAAATGAAAGTGTAAAGTTTTGTTTTAGTATTGAGTGTAATGAGAAAAACAAAGAAAACTATGAATATAGTATATTTCTGAACGATAAATTATACACACATGATACAATATCTCTATCTCCCGGAACTAAAAAAGATATATGTACAGTGGTAGCAAATAACCGAACAATAATGAAAAACAACAAACTTGTAATTGAAATTATACTCACCAAAAAAAATTACGTTTACTCAATCAAAACAAAAGTTAAAATATAGATCTCTACGGAGTATAAAAATCTAAACCCCTCTCTCCGAGCGAGCTTGTTTTATCCCTAAATTATTTCACTACCCAACACCTACCTCATGTGAGAAAACTAACGAACAAGAAGATCAGATGGATAATCAGACAACTCAACAA
>Ga0180907_121_pt1 | contig 4868 bp, 9 predicted proteins | sample Deesub1362A_J573_FD_124170 | JGI IMG/M metagenome (GOLD analysis project Ga0180907, IMG submission 124170) | Archaeoglobus sp. JdFR-39
TCCTGATCCAGCAGCTCTTCAGCCCTCTTCAGCAATTCTCCAGCAAGAACCACGGCGGTGGTTGTACCATCGCCAACCTCATTGTCTTGTGTCTTTGCAACCTCGATGATCATCTTTGCAGCCGGGTGCTCGACATCTATCTCCTTGAGAATTGTAACACCATCGTTGGTTATAACAACATCACCGAGGCTGTCAACAAGCATCTTGTCCATTCCCTTCGGTCCAAGGGTGCTCCTCACTGCTTCAGCAATTACCCTCGCTGCCGTAATGTTCATCCTCTGTGCATCCCTACCAACTGTTCTCTGTGTCCCCTCTTTAAGTATCAAAACCGGTGTCCCCTGTAACGTAGCCATACCCCATCACCCCCTCTATTGCAAATATTGGTGGATTGGAATTTCTATATAANCCTTGTGGTCGTAATCAAGCCTCTCTGTCCTGACTGTTACAGGAGGCTGGTGAGATGAGCGAAGTTTCAGAGCAGTTCTAAGAATTCTTCAACACTCAATCCGGCTTGCTTCAGTATTATTCTGGGAGTTCCCTTTTTGAGAGATGGATGCAGGGGACAGTGACTTTGATAGTTCCCTCGTCGGTCTTCTTCCCCATTCGAACATGGCTGCCTTTCTGTCTGACCACTCTTAAGCCTGCTTTATACAGTGCTTATATAGTGCTTTAAAATCGCCTCTTCTCCCAGAGACATATTGGTAGTTTCAATAAGAGCACCTCAAAGAATAACCTCAACAACTTCAGCCTTTTTGCCTTTGATTTCGGTCTCGATTTGAGCATCATCAATATCGAGATAGACCTCAATGGCTTCTTTGATGTTCTCGATGGCTTCCTCTTTGGTCTCGCCCTGAGAAACGCAGCCCGGTAAGGCTGGAACGTAAACGACGTATCTGCCCTCCTCAGCCTCTTCAAGGATGACCTTGAACTTCATGGTTGTAATTTGATCAATGAAGTAAATAACTCTTGCCGGAGCTCAGAGTTTGGTAACAACAATCTTGTTCTCCTCAGACTAAACTTCGATTCCGACCTCCGTAATCCTCTTCTTGAGGTATAGCCTTCCAGACAGTCTTTGTCTATGTAGATTCTGCCGACTGTTACAAAACTGAACATGAGTTAATCAAGCAAACGAAAGCCTTATTAAACACACTCTGAGAAAATAAAGCAAGCGCCGATGGTGTAGCCTGGAAACACTGGGGCCTGCCACGCCCCCGCCCCGGGTTCAAATCCCGGTCGGCGCATTTCTTATTCCGATTCTAATCCCTATCATAATCTCAGCGTCGAACTTTATAATCCCCTACTTGGAGGTGGCGAAAATGAGGCCACAATACACTTTACATTCGCCGATTGCTACGTGTCTGCTATCAAAAACTTGAGAAATGTAGAGCCGTGTTCAGGAAAGAGTTGTCTGAAGAAATCGAAAAGGATTTTTCTTGAAGATTGCATTAAAACTAAAGATGCGGGGTGTAACATTGAAGAGGATATATTTTTTATTACAAAAGAAACAACTACAAGGGGCAGTAAAAAATTTTCACCTCATAAATTCCTGAGGCGAAAACTTTATATAATTGTTGTTGTAATAATAATAATGTTAATGGTGGCTGGCTCACAGCTGGTTCACAGCTGGCCACCATGTGTAGGGAGGTGGTGAGATGAGGAGAATGGATGAGAAGGGTGTGTCGCCAGTGATCGGCGTTATACTGATGGTGGCAATAACCGTCATATTGGCGGCAGTGATTGCGAGCTTTGTGTTCGGTATGGGGAGCAGTGTGAAGAAAACATACACAGTTGCGGCCACTGCATCTGAAGTGAACTGTAGTTCCACTCAATGTGACATAGTAGTAACTTTCCAAGGTGGTCCTGATGCAGATCTTGTGAGTCAGATAGATATTACAACGCCTACAGGGTGTACAGGTGTTCCAGATAGCAGTCCGAGTGTAGGATATACCTATACATGCAGTGGAGCAGGAACACCGGGCAAGAATAACGACCATGTAGTTGTTAAAGCTACATTCACTGATGGAACAGAGCAAGTTATACTTGATACCTATATATATAATATAAACTCTAATTTCTAATTTTTTAAAAAATTTATACTTTTCTACGGCTTTTCTGCATTTCTCCTTGAAGTCTGACCTCTGCATAATTTTTCCGTTCGAGGATTGAGTGTTTATTTGTTCTCTTATAAATGTAAAATCATTAATTTTAAAGCAAAAGATTGATAGTGTGATTTGTAATTTTGTTTATCTTCGTCACGCCAGTGGCTTACGAACATAACGACTAAAAGTCATGCCCCATCCATTTCTCCCATCTTGCTGTCCATATATCACTTGCACAAACATTTGAACCAAAATTGTTTAAATTTCCCCATATGCTTCAATATTTGCTGGTCTTACAGTCTTTGCCAAACCACTCAATGGGACAGCGTCTATCTCCGTTATTGTATTCACTCTCTTGTCCGGGAGATACTGTAATGACGCTATTTGGTTTGATGATGAGCTACCATCCATATTTTTTCAGCTTAATAGTCTTCGGGTTACCATTGCCTGTTGAAATAATCGGCAAACATATTTTCCGGGGTAAATTATGTATATATGCATCATCATCCTACCACTCTATGTTCTAACAACAGTAACCCTAACCTCTCTCTTTGTAGATATTTCTTCGTTTTTAAAATATGTGTATTTATGCCTGTCTACAGCTATATTGATCTCTCTCACGTTTTTTGACAGACTAAGCGAGCAAACAAAAGCAGACATCCTTCCTCTCGCTTTTCTGCCCATCATTCTTCTAATCTCCGACAGAACCCTCGGCTACTTCAGCCCCTACGACATCCACTTCTGCCTTCCCTTGCTGGACAGGTTTGTGGAGTTTCTGATCTATCTGAAGCATTAACTGTGCCCGAGCACAAACATCGGCGAAACCCTTTTCTTCTTCCTCGACCAAATCAAGATATGCCAAAGATCATAGAGGCTGTGTATGAGAACGGGGNGTTCAAGCCCCTTGAAAGAGTGGATTTGAAGGAGGGGGAGAGGGTTAGGCTTAAAATAGAGAGGAGAATGCTAAGATTCGAACCGATAGACCTAGGTGAACGAATCTCAACTGAAAAAATAGAGATGTTGAGGGATGAGCTGTGGACATCTTCTTAGACACGTCTTTCATACTCTCTCTGATAATCAGAACGGAGAAAACGGAGGAAGCAAGAAAGTTCTACATGGAAGCAACGTTCAATCCCGTTGCAAGCGTTGCGGTTTACGAGGAATCACTCTATACGGGTTTGAGACTCGTAGCTGAGAAAAGATTAAACATTAAGAACGCTTACAGCCTCAGAAATTTCATCAAAAAGAACCCAAACGACGCCTTAATAGCGGCAACATGCAAGCACTACGGAATCAGAAAGATAGCTACCTTCGACGAGGACTTCAAGCGCGTGGATTTTCTTGAGATCGTGAGAGTGTAATCAAACCTCCGTCGAAACCCTTTTCTTTGCTTGAGTTTAGTTAATTACATGCCCAAAATCATCGAGGCCGTGTATGAAAACGGAGTCTTCAAACCCCTTGAAAAAGTAGATTTGAGGGAGGGGGAGAGAGTGAGGATTTTGCTCCGGAGAATAGATCTCAAAAGGTTTGTTATGGCGAAAATGCCGGAGGAAAAAATTAGAGAGCTTGAAAAGAGGTTTGAGAATGAAAATATTTATTGACACATCCGTTTTCATAAGGCACTATTACGGACACGAAATAGCCCTAAAATTCCTGGATTTCGCCATAAACGAGAACAAAGCTGTCATTTCGCCGAACGTTATAGAAGAGTTATTCTTCAAGCTCCTTTATATCGAAACAGAGAGGATTTTTGGGAAAACCGGTAGGTATTCGGTAGCTGACAAGTTCGCCAAGTACAGTAGCGAGTACGAACCCGTTAGGATTTACCTGAAAGATTTTATCCTGACTGCTCTGGACTCCGATATTATCGAAATGGCAGGCATCACCAAGGACATAACCGAGTCTTCGGTGGACTTAGCTTTCAGGTACGGCCTCCTCCCAAACGATGCCTTAATCGCTGCCACATGCAGGCATTACGGAATCAGAAAGATAGCTACCTTCGACGAGGACTTCAAGCGCGTGGATTTTCTTGAAGTTATTGAGGTCTGACGGCAAAAGCTTTTAGATTTGAAATTGAATTAAAAGCATGGGAAAGATAATCGAAGCAATCTACGAGAACGGGGNGTTCAAACCACTTCAGAAAGTGGATTTGAAGGAAGGGAGAGAAAAAGTTTGCTAAGGGGGTTTTGTTAACTCATAAGTCTTTTAAAGCCAAATTATCATCTCACAGGCGATCGTAGATTCTTTCTCTTCTGTCGATTCGAGTTACCAAGACAATTCTCTTATCAAAATAAACCTTGAAAACGATCCTAAAATCTCCTACTCTGACTGCATAAGTGTCCTCAAGACCTCTAATCTTCCTAACATCCAGAAGAAAAGGGTCTTCCAACCTCTCAATCGCTTTGTAAATCCTTATTTTGTCTTTTTTACTCAACTTTCTCAAATCCCTAGCTACTCCTCTCTTTAGGACGACTTTAAACATCATCGATTCCTATCTCTTTTTTCAGTTCTTTGAGAGATATCGTCTCAAGCTCCCCTTTTTCGTATGCTTCTATGTCTTTCCTAATTTCTTCAATCTCTTCCTCACTCAGCTCATCGAAGATTTCCTCTTCGATTCTTTTAAGCCTTTTATCGATCTCCTCAAGCTTCAACTTGATCTCCTTTAAAATTTCAATAGCTTCGTTCATCATGTATAGTCCTGAAATTTTTGACCTTATAAACCCTACTCATTCCCCCAACACCTCATCGAAAAGCTTTGAAGCAACACCC
>Ga0180907_161_pt1 | contig 3455 bp, 5 predicted proteins | sample Deesub1362A_J573_FD_124170 | JGI IMG/M metagenome (GOLD analysis project Ga0180907, IMG submission 124170) | Archaeoglobus sp. JdFR-39
TATGAGCCGAGCATAGAGCAGATAAGGCATATGGTGAGAATAGCAAAGAACTTGAAGCCGATCGGATGTAATGCTGTCCAGCTCACCGGCGGAGAGCCGACGCTGAGAGATGATCTGGTGGAGATTATACGGATGATAAAGGAGGAGGGTTATGATCATATTCAACTCAATACCAACGGTGTGAGGCTTGCGGAGGAGGAAGATTTCGCCCTTAAAGTAAGAGTTGCTGGAGTGAATACTGTATATCTATCCTTCGACGGTGTAGATGAGAGAACAAACCCAAAGAACCATCATGAAGTTCCAAAGGTTCTTGAAAACTGCAGAAGAGCTCAGCTCGGCATAGTTCTCGTTCCAACAGTCATAAAGAGTGTCAACGACCATCAGCTCGGAGATATAGTTCGCTTCGCCGCTGACAATATAGACATAATCAGGGGTGTGAACTTCCAGCCTGTAAGCCTTGTCGGAAGCATGCCGAAAAGGGAAAGGGAGCAGTTTCGCATCACAATTCCCGACTGCATAAAGGCTATAGAGGAGCAGACTGGTGGTGAGATAGGCAGAGAAGATTTCTATCCTGTTCCGAGCGTTACACCTATTTCAAGATTCATAGAGGCTTTAACTGGAAATCCACAATACGAGCTTACAACCCACTTCGCTTGCGGTATGGCCACCTACGTTTTCAAGGATAACGGAAGGTTAATCCCAATAACCAGATTCGTTGATGTAGAGGGGCTTTTCGAATTTCTGAATGAAAAGGCAGAGGAAATAACCAATAGCAGAATGAAGACGGTGAAGGCTTTAAAGAATGTTGTTGACCTCAGAAAATTCATTGACAGCTCAAAGGCTCCCAGAGGGTTCAACGTTTCAAAGATTTTGTTTGACGTCCTCGTTAAGCACGACTATACAACCCTTGGTCAGTTCCATCTGAAATCACTCTTTATCGGAATGATGCACTTCCAAGACCTTTACAATTACGATATATCGAGGGTTGAAAGGTGTGAAATTCACTACGGAAGCCCTGATGGCAGGATAATACCCTTCTGCTCCTTTAACGTAATCCCGGAGAAATACAGAGACGCCATCCACGAAAAATATGGTATCCCGATAGAGGAGNGGGAGAAAAAGAGTGGAAGAAAGTTGAAGGATGATATCAAAAGAGTCGTCAGGAGGCCGAGATGAGAGCCTTCTTTGTAGGCAGATTCCAGCCGTATCACTTGGGGCACCATGAGGTTGTTAGGAACATCATAACGCAGATAGACGAGCTTATAATTGGAATAGGTAGCGCTCAGGAGANCCACTCTCTTGAAAACCCCTTTACAGCTGGCGAAAGGGTTTTAATGATATCAAGGGCTGTGGATGAGATAAAGGAGGAACTCAAAGTAGATACGAAGGTTTACATCATCCCTCTTGAGGACATCTACAGGAACAGTCTGTGGGTTTCACATGTCTGTTCAATGGTTCCACCCTTTGATATCGTTTATACCAACAACCCTCTCGTTTACAGACTTTTCAAAGAAGCAGGATTTAAAGTCATGCACACAAGAATGTACAACAGGAATGAATATCATGGGACAGAGATAAGGAAGAAGATGCTTGAGGGTGAGGATTGGGAAAAGTACGTACCGAAATCAGTTGCAGAGATAATAAAGGAAATTGACGGGATAAAGAGGATTCAAGAAATTTCTGGAAGGGATTTTTAATGTTCTCTGTTTCTTGGGAAGACCTTTACTTTAACGTTGTGCTTGAGGATGGGGTTGTTGTTAAATCGTTCTTCTCTGAAATTCCAGCTTTTAACACCGATTATGGCCAGTTTAAAGAGCAACTTGAAGATTATTTTAGCGGTAAAAGGGTGGAATTCGATATACCTGTCAGGTTAAACGTAACCCCCTTTATCAGAAGAGTGCTTGAGGAGGTATCGAAAATACCCTATGGTAAAACCGCAACCTATTCGGATATTGCACAGAAGCTGAAAACCTCGCCGAGAGCCGTAGGGCAGGCTGTCAGGAGAAATCCTGTGCCCGTGATTATACCGTGCCACCGCGTTGTAGCAAAGAACGGTCTTGGAGGCTACACGACATCAGTGCCCAACCCTAAGGCTTCATTAAAAATAAAAGAAAAGCTGTTGAAGTTGGAAGGTCAGGGATTTCTTTTTAATACTGCAACTCTGGATGTGTAGCTTAGCACGATCTCTCCAGTCTGTTTTACACCTTTTATATCGTAAACTACAACTCCATATGGCTTTCCTTCCTTGTCCTCTTTGCCCACAACCTCCAGAACGGCTTTTATCGTGTCTCCGATAAATACAGGATTTGTAAAACGCAGTTTGTCAATGCCGTAAAATGCGACAATCGTTCTCTCAGTTAAACCGAGTCTTACGAGCAGTCCCGCAACAATGGAAAGTGTGAGCAATCCATGAGCAATTCTCTGTCCGAAAATAGTGTTTTTGGCGAACTCAGCGTCTGTGTGTATTGGATTCCAGTCTCCACTCAGCGCTGCAAACATAACGATGTCTGCTTCGGTGACAGTTCTGGCAGCACTCTCTATTTTTGTCCCAACCTCAATATCTTCAAAGTAGATATTCTTCATAAAATGCGTAACATTAAAAAATATTAAAGATTATCGGTGTGAAATCAAAATTCGACAAATCTATCTTTTGGAGTGTTGCAGAGCGGACATCTGTCAGGTGCTTCATCCTCCATTGCATAACCGCAAACAGAGCAGATGTAAATCTTCCCATCGTAATCTTTCCCACTATCCAGAACCTTTTTGAAGATTTCAGCGTGAACTTTCTCAGTTTCAAGAGCCCATCTGATGCTGTTCATTGCCCTTTTGTTTCCTTCTTTCTCTGCTTCCGCGTAAAACTTCGGATACATTTCAGTAATCTCGTAAGTTTCACCAGCATGTGCAGTTTTGAGGTTTTTGCTAACATCGCTAACATCTTCAAGGACTTTGAGATGGTTTTTTGCATGGACGAATTCTGAAAAGGATGCGGCTTCAAAAACTCTTGCAATTCCCTCCATACCCTTGTTCCTTGCAATCTCGGCATATATCCTGTATCTCACCATCGCCTGACTTTCTCCGGCATAGGCATCTCTCAAGTTATCTTCAGTGCTCACTTTACCACCTCACTCTTTAATCGCGTAGTAGCACCTTTTGGGTGAGTGGACAAGACCCTCATTTCTGAGTTCTTTTATGATCTTTGACACTTCTTTGCTGTCCAAACCGGTCTCCTTGGCTATATCACCCGGTCTGACAGGCTTTCCAGCCTTTTTCATAGCCTCAAGAACAAGCTGTTTAGCATCGCTCATAAAAGTAATATGCAATTAAGTATTTTAAGTTTTTTGTTCGATTTTCGTATTGTTTTATCCCTAAATTATTTCACTACCCAACACCTACCTCATGTGAGAAAACTAACGAACAAGAAGATCAGATGGATAATCAGACAACTCAACAAGGGA
>Ga0180907_153_pt1 | contig 3423 bp, 7 predicted proteins | sample Deesub1362A_J573_FD_124170 | JGI IMG/M metagenome (GOLD analysis project Ga0180907, IMG submission 124170) | Archaeoglobus sp. JdFR-39
TTGAGTTAAGATTTGCTCTTTTTTGCCGGCTAAGTAGCGGAGTATCTCGTAGGGGATTTTGAAGCCTGCAGCTCCAGCGATGATTATTGCGGGGATTTCGAGTATGGCGTGAGGAACAAACAAAGCCAACATTAACTTAAGATTGGTGGAAAGTACACTTCCTGTTATATATCCATTTAGAAAGAGGTTTTTGATTGTTATAGCACTAAAACAGAAACTTCCAGCAACCATAATAAAGATTAATCCAAGATTGTTTGTAAGCAGATTGTATATACTTGGTGCTTTTATTGTGACTAAACTTTCCCCCATAATCAAATTAAACTGTGGATCAGGATATAACTTTCCAAACACCACACCGCAGGCGTATGCAGAAAAAGATGCCAAGAGTATTAATAGGATGTTTTTTTAAAATATCTCGCCTTTATAAGATACATCACAATACCTACCCCAAAGGAGATGTAACCAGAAAGTAGTGTTATTTCGGCAACAAGTGCAAAGTCCTTTAAAGAGAGTCCCATCAGGCGAGTCATAGATAAAAACACTACAATCGAGATTAATACAGAGAAAAAATAAAGTATAATATAAGATTTTTTACTCGCCATCATAGTGTTTCAGAGCCCAATAACTATGGCAGCGCCGATGCCGCCTGCCACCGCTCCAGCCAATGCAAGCCCAGCAAGTTCTGCAGAGCTGATGCCTGCAGCAATGATAGCCGCAGAGCCGCCCATAGCTGCAGCGCCCATTGTGTCACTTTGAGTATAATACCACACAGCATTTCCAACACTCAAAGGCGTCAGAGCCATTGCTAACATCGCCACACACATACCAACAGCCAGCCATTTCACAGCTTCTTCACTCCAGCCCTTAATCTCGTACACACTATCACCTCGACAACCAATATCATTGTATTCTGATAGCTCATAACTTTTAAAATTTTTGTATTGATAGAATTGAGTAAAGCTTTAATATGTCATACACACTTGACATCATGAAACTTATTAATGACCCGGATGGATTTTTCGCTGAAATGAAAAATCACGAGGTTAAGCTAAGCAAACCGGCTTTAATCGTGTTGCTCTTGGCAATATTGGTAGCTTTGAACCAGTATATGTTCATAACAAAGCTTTCAGAGGCTATACCAGAGAAATTGGAGGNGTTTTTCAAAATTGGTGGCTACATCGGCATTGCTGGGAGCTTTCTCGGAATGTTTGCTATTTGGCTGATAACTGCAGTTGTCATGCACGGATTATCTGCATTCTTTGACGGGGAAGGGAATTTCAGAAGAACCTTTGAATTCGTTGGTTATGGATTTATCCCATCCCTCGTTGGATCGGCCATAACCGTTCCAATGTTGATCAATCACATTTTAAAAGCAAAAATACCGAAAATTGATATTTTATCATTGCAACAGGATCCAAATTTGGTTAGAGAAGTTGTTCTCATGCTGGTACCAGCAGAGATCATTTACTCAAATATTGTAATCAACCTCGCCATAACAGCATGGTCTCTTACAATCTGGACTTTTGCTGTGAAGCATGCAAGGGGGCTGGAGTTGAGGCAAGCATTCATCTGCGCTTTAATTCCGACTGCGCTGTTTGGGGTTTACCAGCTTTGGTCAATTTTAAAGCTGTTGTAAATTTTTAACTATCTTTTGGTTGCGGAGCTTACAACTCCTTCTATCCACTTTCCTGAACCGAGAGCTCTTCTACTAACTATCTTATTTCGTTTAACCGTTCTACTGCTTTATCAAACTCTTCAATCAAGTAATAAGCCTCGATTCCATACTTTTTGGCGTTATAAGCCATTACCCTATCGTTTGTTATCAGAATGGAAGTTCGTGAGCTTTGCCGTTGCTATGAAATAAGCATCGGCTGCTCTCGATCCTGTATTTTTACAAATTTCGAGAACCACATCGAATATTTCATCTTCTTTGAGTAAATTAAAATTTTTGAGAACGAAATTATAACCGAGATCTGCCAATTTGACACTATACCTAACGAGAACGCAGAGTGTTTCTGCTAAAATTAACTTTGGACAGTACACTGATTTACCTCTAGCTGCCTTCAACAACCCCTCTGGATTTCTCGTATCTTTCAGGATGCCTTTTCGTGAAGAGGTCAACTAAAATGGATGTATCGATCGTCAATCCCATGGTCTCTTTCTCATTTCGAGCAGAACTTCTAAAGGATCTTCATCAATCCTGGTTTCTTTTAAAACTTCATCAATCTTTCTCGAAACTTCTTCAATATCCCCCACCAACTTTTCCTCTACGATTACCTTCCCCCGTGTCTTTTCCGGTAAAGCTACCTTTTTTATGGGTTTAAATACCCCGTTCTCATATATGACTTCTACAACTTTTTCCATACAACCTCTTTCCATCAAATCTTCAAATATCTTTCGTCGAATTCAGCATGGATTTGGCAATCTTTAAAGTTACGTTAGATTCTATCCATGCCGCTATTACGATTAAGATGATTGAGATTAGAGCGAGGGTTAGATACTCCCTGATGTCTTCTTGAGTTAAGATTTGCACTTTTTTGCCGGCTAAGTAGCGGAGTATCTCGTAGGGGATTTTAAAACCGGCAGCTCCAGCGATGATTATGGCGGGGATTTCGAGTATGGCGTGGGGAAGGATTAGGGGTAGAATATCGGTTATTGAGGCCCCGTTTTCAATAGCATTTCTGAGTACAACCCCCATGAAAGTACCATTTAAAATTAAATTTGTCAAACTAGTTGTACCAAATGTTACTGATCCAAGTAACGCTATAAATATTACTCTGACATTATTAGATATGAAAAAGTACATATCCTCATTTAATGAAGATTCATCTCTGCATGAAGCCGTATCATTAAATCCCGATCCGACAGGTAGAAATATCCCTGCTATAAAACCAAGCAAAAATATTATGAAAGATAAGAAAATTAATTTTAAACATTTTCTGGAATTCATACTCTACAAAACTACAATCTTAGGTTGAGATCTAAGATTAGCAGAGTTGAAACTACGGCTATGGCAGCAGAGATATATCTAACTCTTTCAGATTTCTCTCCATACTTAACCAACATTGTACCACAAATTAGATATAAAATTCCACCCAGTAGAGCTTTGTCCCCTTTAAGGATGACGTCCATTTATTTCACCTCAAAAAATTAAAAAGTTAATTAGAATAAACCAACTCCTGCGCCTATCAGTATTGAGCCACCTACTGCAGGATTAAATACTGCAACACCAGAGCCTATCAGCCCCCATGAAGCAGCAGTTGTCTGTGCAGCTTCCCATCCAGCAGTACTTACATATCCTGCTTTGTACAACACATACGAGGCATCTCCAACACCCACAGCAGGCATCACAGCCATCCCCATCATCGCCAGACACATCGCCACAGCCAGCCACTTCATTACTTCCTCATTCCAGTTTCTCAC